>SMTZ1_10002240_pt1 | contig 19566 bp, 12 predicted proteins | sample DeeMarSWOR136_30_FD_25667 | JGI IMG/M metagenome (IMG submission 25667)
CATCGAGTAAATCAAACAGGTTAAGTTTTTCAGTATGATCCGGGCAGGCGGGATAACCAGGTGCTGGCCGAATGCCGATATATTTTTCTTCAATAAGTTCTTCATTACTGAAATCTTCCTGAGGTGCATAACCCCAGTATTGCTTACGAGTTAGTTCATGCATCAACTCTGCAAAAGCCTCCGCCATCCGATCAGCCAAAGCTTTTACCATAATGCTATGGTAATCGTCATGATCTTTTTCGAATTTCTCAACAAGATTTTCTAAACCAACACCAGCGGTGACAGCAAAGGCGCCAATATAATCATTTACTCCGGTTTCTTTCGGTGCAACGAAATCTGCCAGTGCAAAATTATTTTGCTTATTCGTTTTCTGCATTTGTTGTCTGATAGTATGAATTACGGTTAAAGGTCTTTTCCGAGATTCATCAGCATATACTTCAATATCTTCATAGACGATACTATTTGCTGGAAAGAAACCGATAACCGCCTGAGCTTTTAGTGAATTTTCTGCGATAATTTGATCAAGCAGCATTTGAGCATCATTGAATAATTTTTGGGCTTCTGTACCGGTTTCAGGATTTTTAAATAATTTTGGATACTTGCCGCGGATTTCCCATACCCAGAAAAATGGGGTCCAGTCGATACGTCGCCGGATTTCTGAAAGGGGATAGTCGTTGAACAAGCGGGTACCAATAAAAGAGGGTTTGGTGATAGTAAGTTTTAACCAATTGCATTGAAAACGATTCTGTCGTGCCTTTTCCAGGGGAATAAGATCTTTCTGAGAATATCTTTCTTGATGGGATTTGCGTAACTTTTGATACTCTCTCTTGATTTCCCCTACAAAGTTTTTTTTCTGTTGCTGGTTTAATAATTTGCTTACCACTGTTACACTACGAGAAGCATCCAGTACATGAATAGTTGGATTGGAATAAACCGGAGTGATTTTCACGGCGGTATGTTTTTTAGAGGTGGTAGCACCTCCGATCAAAAGCGGTGTTGTGAATTTATTCCGTTCCAATTCCTTTGCCACATGGACCATCTCCTCCAGAGAAGGTGTGATGAGCCCGCTTAAACCAATAATATCAACATTTTCTTTTTTAGCTGTTTCCAGAATTTTTTCGGCCGGAGTCATTACTCCCAGATCAATAATTTCATAATTATTGCATCCTAAAACAACTCCCACAATTTTTTTTCCAATATCATGAACATCACCTTTAACGGTTGCCAGCAGTATCTTTCCGGCTGATCGAATTTCGCCCATCTGTTTTTCTTTCTCCAGAAAAGGAATAAGGTATGAAACAGATTTTTTCATCACCCGAGCGCTTTTTACTACCTGTGGAAGAAACATTTTTCCTGAACCAAAAAGGTCTCCTACAAGATTCATTCCCTCCATTAAGGGACCTTCAATTACTTTCAGGGGCTGTTTGTATTTCTGTAGAGCTTCTTCGGTATCTTCCTCGATATACTCAGCAATTCCTTTTACTAAAGAGTATGACAGTCTCTCTTCCACGGATTGCTTTCTCCAGGACAGATCTTCTTTCTTCTCTTTTCCTTTTTGTTCAACTGTTTGAGCATATTTTATCAGTCTTTCTGTGGCATCATCTCTTCTGTTCAATATTACGTCTTCAACCAGTTCAAGCAGTTCATTGGGGATATCTTCGTATACCGTAATTTGTCCGGCATTCACTATTCCCATATCCATTCCTGCTTTAATGGCATGATAAAGGAAAGCAGAATGCATGGCTTCCCTCACTACATTATTTCCCCGAAAGGCAAAGGAGAGATTGCTGACTCCCCCACTCACTGATACTCCTGGTAAGGTGGATTTAATCTGTCGTGTGGCTTCAATAAAATCAACCGCATAATTATTATGTTCTTCTATACCGGTAGCTACAGCAAATATATTAGGATCGAAAATGATGTCTTCTGGTGGAAAATTTTCTTGCTCTGTTAAAATCTTATAGGCACGGGTACATATTTTTATTCTCTTTTCAATAGTGTCGGCCTGACCCTTTTCGTCAAAGGCCATAACAATAACTGCTGACCCATATCGTTTCGCCAGTTTTGCATGCTTAATAAATGTCTCTTCACCTTCTTTCAGGCTAATGGAATTTATAATGCTTTTACCTTGGATGCATTTTAATCCTGCTTCGATAACGGACCATTTGGAAGAATCCAACATGAGTGGTACTTTGGCAATCTCAGGTTCCGCAGCGATGAGGGTAAGAAAAGTTACCATTGCTTTTTCTGAATCCAGTAAGGCTTCATCCATGTTAATGTCAAGGATTTGTGCGCCGTTTTCTACTTGATTTCTAGCCACCTGTAATGCCGATTCGTAATCGTTCACCTTAATGAGTTTTGCAAATCTGGCTGATCCGGAAACATTACATCGCTCACCGATATTAATAAAATTCGATTCGGGTCGGATAGTTAATGGTTCCAATCCACTAAACCTGGGTAATTTCTGAATTTTGAGAATTTTACGAGGCTTTACGTCCTTTAATACCGCAGTAATTCTCTCTATATGTGCTGGAGTTGTACCACAGCAACCACCGGCAATGTTAATATATCCATTGTCTGCAAATTCATGAAGGTACTGGGCAGTGAGATGGGGTGTTTCATCATATTCGCCGAATTCATTTGGTAAACCGGCATTTGGATAGACACTGGTATATATGGGTGCTAGCTTAGAAAGTTCTTCTACAAATGGACGCATTTGAAGGGCACCCAAAGCACAATTGAGACCAACACTGATTAAATTTGCATGAGATACTGATATCCAAAAGGCTTCCAAAGTCTGTCCTGATAGTGTTCTGCCGCTGGCATCGATGATTGTGCCGGAAACCATAATTGGTATGGATTTGCCAGATTTTTCATAATATTGATCAATAGCAAACAATACGGCTTTACAATTAAGTGTATCAAAAGAAGTTTCTACCATCAAAAAATCAGCCCCACCTTCCGCTAATCCTTCAATCTGAGGGGTATAGGCATTCACGATATCATCGAAAGATACATTTCTAAAACCAGGTCGGTTTACATCGGGAGAGATAGATGCAGTACGGTTACTGGGACCAAGTGCTCCAATGACAAAACGTGGTTTCGTGGGATTCTGATCGGTATGCTCTTGTGCAACTTTTTTGGCAATCTGGGCAGAGGCGAAGTTCATCTCATAAACAAAATTCTGCATCTCATAATCCAGTTGAGAAAAGGCATTGGCGTTGAATGTGTTTGTTTCAATTAAATCTGCACCGGCTGCCAAATAAGCATGGTGGATCTCTGCTATAATATGCGGTTGGGTAATTGACAGGAGATCATTATTACCTTTCAAATCTTTATGATGATTTGTAAATCTCTCACCTCTGAATTCCTTTTCGCCCAGTTTGTAAGACTGGATCATTGTACCCATGGCACCATCAAGAATGAGAATCCGCCTCTGCAGATGTTTGTGAATAGGATGATCTGGATAAAATCTATTTGGCATAGTATGATAATCCTGTTTTTATAAATTAAATAAATATTCTTCTTTACTCATATCCTCAATATAATAAATATAAAGAATTTAACCTCATGATATTGATCAGGTTTGTTAAATGTCACATAGAAAATTAAGGGATTTTAAAAGAAATACTCCATATCTATCTTTAAATTATTTAATTTATGCATTAAAGTTTTTTCAATATATATATTTTTATTGAACCAATGAAAAAAGTTGATCTTGCAATAGCTGTAGACTGGGAATATGATTGGGATTTTGTTAAAATACTGGAGCAGATGGCAAACCAGCTATCCCTCAGTACTTACATTGTATGGTCTGGTAATTTTAAAGAGACCTGCAAAAGTCTTAAAAATGGCGAATTAACGTTTCAGTATATTTATGATAGAGCTTCTGATACCTCTCCGTATTTTGTTGGGATATATGATTGGGTCATCGAACACAGTGGTGGAACACTTGAAACCTGGGAAAATATTAAATGGGCTTCTGACAAAGCAACAATGCATCTGGAATTTATTGCAAATGGATTAAATACACCATATACCATTATTCTACCATCGTTCAATAAGGAAGAAAGTATCTATTTAACCTTGGATGATCTTGCTTTTCTGGGCCGGCCATTTATCATTAAACCAGCAAATACAACCGGTGGTGGTATAGGTGTTGTGGATGGTGCTGAAACATTGCATGATGTTCTGCAAACCAGGAAAGAATTCTACAACGATAAATATTTATTGCAAGAAAAAGTCATCCCTCTGGAAATGGATGGAAAACGTTTCTGGTTTCGTGGATTTTATGCATGTGGTTTGGTTCAATGTACCTGGTGGAATGACCTGACCCACATATATAAAGAATTAACACAAGATGAAATTCAGAAATATGATCTGAATTCACTCTTTGAAATTATTCAAAAAATATCTGAGATATCTAAAATCAATTTTTTTTCAACTGAAATTGCATTGACGGACAGCAGGAAGTTTGTTGTGGTTGATTATGTGAATGAGACCTGCGATATGCGCCTGCAATCGCAAGCAATTGATGGGATTCCAAATGCAATCGTTGAAAGAATAGCCATGCAAATTTGCCGTTTTATCAAAAAACAAATTTCTTCTTTACCAGACTAAAAATAGGTAATTTCTTAGTTTCTGTGTATAATGGAATTAGAGAAAAAGATTAAATTATGACAAAAATTGATTAATACGAATAAAATTGATTTCTACTGTAGAAGAAAATTTTTAAATTTTTCAGTTATAGAAGATGTTTTAAGTTACTTAACATGATTAAACCTGTAGCAACATTTCGCAATGGACAAAAAAAAGAGCTTTATTAAGGCTCATAAGCCTATCCTTATAGAAACTGCTCTCGAAACACTCCTAACCTCACATTGGCTTCCACATTTTGACCTCCCTGAAGAGATTTGCAGAAAAATATTTTCCGAGATTTTCTCTCAAATTCAAAAAGATCTAATATCGAGGGGGAGGTCAGATACCTATTATCTCTCCCAATTTTATTTGAATACCTTTAAAAACAAATTAAATCTAAAACGAAACTTCTATGCGCAGCTGGCATTTCTTAGTGTTGCCAGAATTGTTTTAAACCACTATTATATTAATGTATTTACAGATCATTCCAGAGATTTTCTGACAGTTTTTGAGAAGATTCAAAAGATATTTGATTCAACATTGATATCACTGGGACAGTGGTGGGGTGAAATTTATCAAGAAATGCGAGAAAAAGATTTACAGCTTATTGGTGAGTTAAATCTGGTAAAAAATGATTTGCAGAAACAACTTGATGTGATATATCAAATACTGAAAGAATCACCAATTGGTGTAGCAGATTGTGATAATAATTTAAATGTTTTGCATTGGAATCCAGCAGCAGTGCGACTTACTGGATATGCTCCTACTGATATTTTAAAAAAGAATATAATTCATATTTTTACTAATAATTCAAAAGACCGCTTATTAGCAAGGTTAGGACATAATCGGAGTAAGATAACAAACCTTCGTTTGTATATCGAACCGAAATTTGGCAATCCTTTTCCAATCTTTGTTTCGGTCAGTAAAATAAAATATTTTCAACCAAGTAATCTTCATTATGTTTTTAATTTTCTGTCATCAGGAGATCAGTATAGTACTGAAAAGAGTAAACAAAAATTGAATCAATTGACAACAATTACTCGCTTGACCAGCGCAATTATGCATGATATTCGTAATCCTTTAAATTCAATTGGATTAAATGCTGAAATCTTGGAGGATTTTATTTCAGAAGCAGGTTTAAATAATCAGGTGAAAATTCAGGAACTTTTAGATAAAATTCAGAGGGAAATTCATCAATTAAGCCAGAATCTTAGTCAATATCTTGCGTATGGTCATCTGACTGAATTACATCTTGAGCCCATCGATTTATCCAGTAAATTGAACACCTTTATAGGCGATATGAGATTCGAGGCTGCCCTGAAAAAAGTACAGATCATTTTTAAGCCTCGTATAATAAACATATGGGTATTGGGTGATTGGATTCAATTAAACAGAATGTTTATGAATATTATGCAAAACGCATTAGATGTTACTAAAGAGAATGGTAAAGTTACAGTGAAAGTATACCTGAGGAAAAACCGAATAATAATGCATTTCATAGATGATGGTCCAGGTATTCTTCCTGCTCAGAGAAAAAAAATATATGAACCCTTCTTTTCCACAAAGAAAACGGGAACGGGATTAGGTTTATTTGTGGTGAGAGAAATTATTTTAGCACATAAGGGACGGATCTCCCATCGACCAGCAAAAAATGGTGGAACAATATTTACATTGAGCTTACCTGTCCTAGAATCCGGGGAGGGAGTAAATGAAGAACGAGTTTAAAATATTAATAGTAGATGATGAGGTTGATACACTTAAAGCTTTGGAAATGGGATTGGAGAAGGAAGGTTATGAACTTGATACAACCACTTCATACCAGCAGGCTTTGAATATATTGAAGAAGGAAGAGATTGACATTGTGGTAACAGATTTAAAATTAAAAGATGGTAGCGGACTGGATATTTTGAATTTCATTAATTCAAATCAGATGAGAATTCCTGTGATCATTGTGACAGCATATGGATCGGTAGAATCTGCTATTGAAGCTATTCGAGGTGGTGCATATGATTATGTTGTCAAGCCCTTTCGCTTTGCTGATTTAAAAAGGCTTTTAAATCGTCTTGAAGAGATGATTACCTTAAAAAGAGAGAATGAACGCTTAAAAAAAATTTTAAAAGGAGAGCATGGTTTTCCACATTTAATTGGAGTTAATCCAGCTTTTCGTCAGCTTAGAGAAGTTATAAAACAGATTGCTCCCTCACGAAGCACAGTTTTAATAACTGGAGAAACAGGTACTGGCAAAGAAATTGCAGCTGAATTTATTCATTATTATAGTAACAGATCCGATAAATCTCTGGTAAAAATTAATTGCGGTGCTATCCCGGAGACATTATTGGAAGCTGAATTATTTGGATACGAGCGAGGCGCTTTTACCGGAGCCGTAAAAATGAAGAAGGGGAAAATTGAAATGGCTGAGGGCGGTACACTCTTTCTTGATGAAGTTGGTAATTTAACATCCCCCATGCAAGTCAAACTTTTACGAGTTTTGCAGAGTGGAGAATTTGAAAGACTCGGCTCAACCAAGAATTTTAAAGCAGATGTGCGCTTTATAGCTGCAACAAATGATGATTTAGAGAAGCGAATTGATGAGGAAACTTTCAGGGAAGATTTATATTATCGTTTAAATGTTATTAACATTCAAATACCGCCACTTAGGGAACGCATTGAAGATATCCCTTTTTTGGTGCAACACTTTATAGAAAAATACAATCAACTCAATTTGAAAACTGTGGAAGGTATCGAACCAGCTGTACTTCAAGTAATGATGAACTATTCTTGGCGAGGGAACATACGCGAGTTGGAAAATATGATTGAAAGAGCAGTAGTACTCAGTCAGGAAAAAATATTAGATTTACACCATTTTCCGGTTTTAGAAGAAGGAAGTATCGAAAACTTCAAAAATCTTACCATTGAGATTGGAATGCCATTGGCTGAGGTAGAAAAAACTTATATAAAAAAAGCACTCACCTGGTATAATAATGACAAACCTAAAATAGCAAAAGCCTTATCAATTGGTCTGGCAACACTTTACAGGAAGATCAAAGAATATAATCTTGAATGAACTCTATCCTTTTCCTTAAAATGGAATTGTTTTAATTAATAATCTAATTATGGTAAATTTTCATTTTGAAATGCTCCAATAGAGTTCAATGTTGTTTTTTCTCAAAATGAGAAGTATTAAGGAACATATTACCTAATATTTTCATTGTGAGAAAATTTTAAATCTCTAAAAGATTTGCCTTCCAAGCAGTCGTTTCATAATACATTGTTATTATTAGATTTAAGCAAGTTCGAATGTTTTGGTATTGTTTTTGCAAGACATTGAAGGATAATTATTATTTTGACCTGGTGTATAAAATGATTGCAAGACAATGAAGCTATTGGTTGTATATAGTAGTAAGCAGGGTTTAGTAGAAGAATATAAAAGGCGCCTCGGTAAAAATTACAGTGAGGATGAAGTATCACCCGATTTTTTTGCGGAAGGTGATTCTCAGGAAACAATAAAGGCAATTATCGAAGCCTTTGTTAGTAAGGGTCATTATGTGCTGGGCATGGAATCGGATGAATTATTAAAATATCCCTTTGAAAATTTTCGACCCGATTTAGTATTCAATATTGCAGAAGGATTATTTGGTGATTTTAGAGAATCATTTATCCCAATGATTTGTGAGAAATATAATATCCCCTATACAGGATCGGATCCGCTTACTTTATCAATTTGTTTAAATAAAGCTCGGGCGAAAGAAATACTGAGTTATTACCTTGTTCCGAATCCCACATTTCAAATTTTTTATCCCCTGGAAGAGATTTATCTTAAGGATTTTGATTTTCCAGCAATTGTTAAACCAGTATCAGAGGGAAGTAGTAAAGGTATTTTTAATGATTCAGTTGTAAATAATGTTCAAATGGCAAAAAGAAAGATTAGAGAAAATATTCAGAAATATAAACAACCGGTAATTCTAGAGAAATTCTTAACTGGTGCCGAATATACCCTTGCAATCTGGGGCAATGGAGATGACATAGAGGTATTACCAATTGTTGCAATTAAATATAGTAGTTTACCCGAGGGTGCCCAGCCCATTTACTCTTATGAAGCGAAATGGATTTGGGATACTCCTGAGAAGCCTCTGGAAATTTTTCAATGTCCGGCAGATCTCCCGGTTTTATTAAAAGAAAGAATTGAGGATATTGCCAAAGACGCTTATCATGTTCTGCAAATAAGGGACTGGTGTCGGATTGATATAAGACTTGACGAGAGCGGAATTCCTAATATATTAGAATTGAATCCTCTACCTGGTGTATTACCAAATCCCGAAGAAAATTCCTGTTTTCCCAAGGCTGCTCGTACAGCCGGCTATAGTTATAGCGATATGTTAAATAAAGTTGTTAAAATTGCCGCAAAACGGTATGGCCTTGAAGTATGAAAAAGAAGATGCATATTTTAATTGCCTATAATGATGCAAATTCAGCAGTAACTCCTGATCGGTTGGATTTGGTTTCTGAAGTAGCGGTGCGAGAGGAAGCGGAAAATGTCCATCAGGCAATTTTAAATTTAGGTCATACACCTTCTTACTTTCCCATTCGAGATATTCTTGCTGACCTTGAAATCCTGAAAAAACAACCTCCCGATATGATTTTTAATCTCTGCGAGGGATATCAGGGAAGCTCAGTACATGAAATGCATTTGACAGGGATATGGGAATTGATTGATATACCGTATACCGGTAATACTCCCCTTACATTGGGATTGGCACAAAATAAAGTATTAACCAAAAAATTACTTGAATCAAGGAAAATTCCAACACCAAAATTTCAAGTTTTTACAGGACTACCAGACCGGATCTACCTGAATTACCCCCTTATTGTAAAACCAGTCAATGAAGATGCGAGTTTAGGTATTTCTCAAGAATCAGTAGTTCAGAGTTCAAAGGAATTATTCTTAAAAGTCGAGGAGATAAACAATAAATATCATCAGCCGGTACTTGTGGAAGAATATATTGATGGAAGAGAATTTAATATTAGTATTCTGGGAAATTCGCCACTCAAAATACTACCTGTGTCAGAAATCAGTTTTAGCGATCTGGTTGAAGGTGAATATCATATCACCAGCTATGAGGCAAAATGGCTACCAGATCACCCCATGTATCATAAAACTCCAGCCATTTGTCCAGCAAAAATTAACACTGATTTAAGAAATCGTTTGGAGGATATTGCTATCCAAGTTTTCAAGCTTCTCAGGGGAAGGGATTATGGTAGAGTAGATGTCAGAGTTGATTCTACAAATAAAATATATGTCTTAGAATTTAATCCAAATCCGGATATTTCAAAGAACGCGGGGTATGCTAATGCAGTTAAAGCTGCTGGATTAAAATATGAAGATTTCATTAATCATTTAATACATCAAGCAAGCGGCAGAGGTGCTTATGATTAGCATCCGTAAGATGTTACCGCAGGATAGATCAGCTATTTATGAAATTCTTCAACAAACCGATATGTTCACCATGCCTGAAATATCGGTTGCCATGGAATTAATAGATGCCTTTTTATTTAATAAGGAGCAAAAAGATTATTTTATTTTTGTGGTAACAACTGACCATAACGAAGTTGTTGGATACACCTGTTTTGGTCCAACACCTGCTACTGAAGGAACATTTGATATTTACTGGATTGCAATCGCCCCATACTTACAGAAAAAGGGGATAGGGAAAAAATTACTAAAATTTGTTGAAAAACAAATCATAGAAAAAAATGGTAGAATAGTTATTATTGAAACATCATCTCACCAAAAATATGCGTTAACCCAGCAATTTTATTTAAAAAACTGTTATAACTTAGAAGGCCGAATTAAGGATTTCTATCGTTTAGGAGATGATCGATTAATTTTTGTAAAAAGGTTACATCAACCTAATGAGAACAGAGAAAATGGAAAGATGGCAGAAAATCTTAAGAAATAGTATTAGTTCTGCAAAAGAATTGTCAAAGAAATTTGATATTCCTTTATCGGACATCCTGAATATTGAAAAAGAGTTTAATATAAAGATTACGCCGTATTATTTATCTTTGATTAAAGAAAAGGGTGATCCGTTTTACAAACAAGTTGTTCCTGATAAATTAGAACTAGAAAATCATGGTCTTTATGAAGATCCGTTATCCGAGGATAAAGATTCACCGGTCAGAAATATCGTTCATCGCTATCCTGACCGTTGTCTTTTTCTGGTATCTCATGTGTGTGCTTCATATTGTCGTTTCTGTACCAGAAAAAGAAAGGTTGGTAATCCGGATAAAATCAGCTTAAAATTTATTGATGAGGGAATTGATTATATCCAAGAACACCTTGAAATCAGAGATGTTATTCTTTCAGGAGGGGATCCTCTTTTACTAGGAGACCGACAGTTAGAGTATATCTTACAAAAACTTAGGCGTATCCCACATGTTGAGATCATTCGTATCGGGACCCGGATACCATGTTTCCTTCCTCAAAGGATCACCTTAAAATTAACCAAAATTTTAAAAAAGTATCATCCACTATACATAAACGTCCACTTTAACCACCCTGATGAAATAACTCTTGTTGCCAAGAGAGCCCTGGAACGTTTGGCCGACGCGGGAATACCCTTGGGTAATCAAACCGTCCTGTTGAAAGGTGTGAATGATAATCCTCAGACAATGATACTACTGATGCAGAAACTCCTTCAGGCTCGAGTTCGCCCTTACTATATTTATCAGGCGGATATGGTTTACGGCACAGAACATTTCAGGACACGAGTTGAAAAAGGTCTGGAAATTGTTCAGGCACTACGCGGTTGGACTTCTGGATTGGCAGTACCTCACTTTGTTATAGATGCACCCGGTGGGGGAGGGAAAATACCTCTTCTCCCAGAGTATGTCTTGAAATTATCGGACGATGAAGTAATATTACGTAGCTACTCCGGAAAAATTTATCGTTATGCGCAAGCACATCGAAATAATGATAAGATTGGAGAAGAACTAACAGAATATGAAATAGATAAATCTTATCAGTTTTTACCCTGATACCGTTTGTATCACTTATCTTGCCTGTCCTTTAATCACAAAAAAATGATGGAAAAACCGGGTGTAGTTATATCTTGAAAGTTACTCCACAAAGATTTCAACCATTTCATACTAAATCTAAAAAGGAAAATTAATAAAATCAGAGAGTTTATAAATACTAAAAGATAACATTTGGTCAGAAAATTAAACATATCTATCTTTAATAAAATTAGTTTTTATAACCTTATTATATTAAAGGCAAGGACAATTTTTAAAGAATAAATAATAATAAAATATGAAGTCAGAAAAATAATTTAGCACCAAATAAATTAAATTATTATACGTGATGACATGTTTCGTATTCGGAGAATATATGACAATATTCTTCCGGTTAATCAAAGGGCAATTTCTCAGGTTCAGAGAATTTTAACGGTTCAATTTCCCTACATTAAGGATGAAGAAATTTACCAATTGCCGGAAAAACTAAAAAATCCCATTAAACATGGATTTCGGTCAATCCTTTTTGTAGCGGAGAATGAAAAGGGAAAAGTCCTCGGTTTTGCTTTTTTACTTCACAATCCGAACCTTCACTTTTGTTTCTTGGATTATATTTCTGCTGCAGAACAATTAAGCGGAAGGGGAGTCGGTGGAGCACTTTACGATAGGGTAAGACATGAAGCTAAAAACTTAAATACTATAGGAGTTTTTTTTGAGTGTTTACCCGATGATCCCGAGTTATCAAGAGATCCCATAATGAGGAGACAAAATGCTTTACGTTTGAAATTCTATGAAAATTTTGGTGCAAGACCCATCGTTAATACAGCTTATGAAACACCTTTAGATCCGGGTGATGATAATCCACCCTATCTTGTGTATGATAGTATGGGAGATAAAATAACCTTAACACGAGATAAAGCTCGCATGATTGTTCGTCATATTTTAGAAAGAAAATACGGGGGTCTTTGTTCTCCACAATATGTTAATATGGTAGTTTCTTCTTTTAAAGATAACCCAGTCCGGTTGAGAGATTTTAAATACCTTAAAAAAGAGATCCCTTTAGATCGAAGAACTGATATACCACCGGATAGAAAGATAGTGTTGGCTATCAATGATCAGCATGATATACACCATGTACGAGAAAGAGGGTATGTTGAGTCTCCCATAAGAATAAAAAAAATTCTAAATGAAATTGAGATAACCGGCTTATTTGAGAAAATACCAGTAAAGCAATTCTCAGAAAAGTATATTATTTCTGTACATGATGTAAAGTTTGTAAAATATTTGAAGCGAGTATGTAAAAATCTACCACCCGGCAGGTCTATATATCCTTATGTTTTTCCAATACGAAATACAACCAGACCTCCCAAATTACTTGCAATACGGGCAGGTTATTATTGTATCGATACTTTTACACCACTCAATCATAATGCTTATCTTGCCGCGAAAAGAGCGATTGATTGCGTATTGAGTACAGTTTTTTATATTTTAAAAGGTACACAATTGGGATATGTTCTGGTGCGACCTCCGGGACATCATGCAGAATGGGGAAATTTCGGAGGATTTTGCTATTTTAATACCTGCGCAGTAGCTGCCCAATTTTTTAGTAAATACGGTAAAGTGGCGATTTTAGATATCGATTATCACCATGGCAATGGGCAGCAGGATATCTTTTATCAAAGATCAGATGTACTCACCATCTCGATTCATGGGCATCCAAGTTTTACCTATCCATATTTTAGTGGATTTTCGGATGAGAAAGGATTTGGTTTAGGTCAAGGGTACAACATTAATTATCCTTTACCTCAAGAAATAGATGGTAAGAAATATTCTCAATTTTTAGAAAAAGCATTGATTAAGATAAAGAATTTTAGGGCGGATTTTATGGTTATTGCTCTGGGACTTGATACCGCCAAGGGAGATCCTACAGGGAGTTGGAATTTAAAAGCAAAAGATTTTGAAAGGAATGGAGAACTCATCGGATCACTGAGAATTCCCTCTTTGGTTGTTCAGGAAGGCGGATATAATCAGAAAAATATTGGTATCAATGCACGACATTTTTTTTCAGGTTTATGGAAAGGCTTTTATAAAAAAACCTAAGAATTTCTATATCTAATTTATTATTAAAACTGAAGATTTTAAGCAGAAGATGAAATTTAAGTACATCTATCATTATCGCTTTTATGAATTATTAATGAGATAGATTTTTTGTTTTATTAGCAAATGATATTATTGTAAACTGCATTAACTATTAAATGATGCTGTTTCATGGAAAAATATGATGATATCTAATCTTATGTTTTGAGTATTTTAGCTTTAGTGGTGCAAGATAGATAGAAGTATTGTTTGATGAACAAAGGAAATGATTTAGTGAGAAGTTCTATTTATAAATATATAACACAGTTATTAATATAAGCAATCGGGGAAATATGGATGAATGATGAACAATCAAAATTGAATGATGAGAAGCTATTTGATCTTTTAGATGGTGCATCAGCTGACATCGCGACGCTTTGGCCGGAGATTGAAAATCAAAAACGCATCGCCGCCGATAAATCTCTTGACCTGGAGGAGCGACTTGAAGCTTTTGAAGATGTTTTTGAGTCTGAGGTGGGTGATACGCATCTAACGCGAGCCCGAAACTTGGAACGAGAGGTCGGCTTTCGACAGATTTATTTGAAATTCGATGGAGCGAATCCTTCTGGAACACAGAAAGACCGCATTGCTTTTGCACAATCCTTGGATGCCTTGCGGCGTGGATTTGATTCCATCACCCTGGCTACATGCGGGAACTATGGTGTGGCAATGGCACTTGCAGCATCAGTTGCCGGGATTCGTTGCATAATTTACATTCCTGATACGTATCACACCAAAAGGGTTCAGGAAATGATCCAGTTTGGTGCCGAAATTGTTCGTATCCCAGGAGATTATGAAAATGCAGTTTTATTATCCAGAGAACGGGCTGAAATGGAAGAAATATACGATGCAAATCCCGGAGGTGCAAATACGGCCATTCAATTAAGGGCCTATGGAGAAATTGCCTATGAGATCTATGATGAATTAAGGGATGCCCCTTACCTGGTAGCCGTTCCGGTATCGAATGGAACCACCCTGGCTGGGATATATAAGGGTTTTGTGAGTCTTTATAGAAGAGGGAAAACCTCTCGTATGCCCAGAATTGTGGGCGGATCCTCTTTCGGAAAAAATCCTATCGTACAGGCTTATTTGAAAAATCTTCCCCATTGCGAAGATTTAAAACCTGAAACCATTCGAGAGTCTGCAGTAAATGAACCGCTTGTCAACTGGCACTCCATAGATGGTGATCATGCTCTTTCCGCAATCAGGGAGACCAAGGGTTGGGCAGAAAATGCCACCGATAAAAATATGCTGATTTATGCCAAGTTGCTGCGGGAACGTGAAGGTTTCCTGGTCCTCCCGGCATCAACCGCCGGATTGATTGCCCTGGTCGAACAACATAAAAGGGAATCTTTACCCAGTGATCGATATGTGGTCATGCTGACCGGGAGAAAATCATGAATAATTTCCCGGAAGGAACCGCTATTGTTTACTGCCAGGGATATTTTAATACCACCAATGGGAAGACTGCCCATGGACTGGTTCGACGTAGCAGAAGATATCAGGTTATTTCTGTGGTTGATGCCAGATATTCCGGTCAGGATGCCGGGGCAGTTCTCGATGGGAAAGTAAAAGACATCCCGATTTATGCCAATGTGCCTGATGCATATAAGGCTTCTCATAGAGCAAAAAGAAGTGCCAGCCACCTGGTGGTAGGTCTAGCGCCAGACGGCGGGCGATTGAGTGAAAATGCGAAAAATGATGTGAGAGAAGCTATCAAACTCGGTTTAAATGTGGACTGTGGTTTACATGATTTTCTTTCCGAAGATCCGGAAATGTCAGCATTGGCTAAGAAATACCAGGTGAAATTAAGGGATATCCGAAAGACAGCTTCCCGTGATAAATTACATTTTTTCAGTGGAAAAATTGAAAAGGTGAATTCACTTAAAGTTGCGGTTCTCGGGACAGATTCTGCTATTGGCAAAAGAACCACTGCCTGGGTTTTAGTTGAAACCTTACAGAAAGCTGGTTATAAAACTGAAATGATAGGTACCGGTCAAACCGCCTGGTTACAGGGAGCTAAATATTGCATTATTCTTGATTCATTGATAAATGATTTTGTTGCAGGAGAGATTGAACATGCCGTATGGAGTGCCTGGATAAGTGAAAAACCTGATGTTATTGTTATCGAAGGCCAGGGAAGTTTAATGAATCCGGCCTATCCAGGAGGTTTTGAAATTCTGGCAGCAGGAAGACCGGATGTTGTTATTTTACAACATGCTCCTGCTCGAAAAGAATATGATGGATTTCCAGGTTATCCACTTCATCCGCTTCATAAACAGATAAATGTTATCCAATTACTATCCGGGAAACCAGTTATTGCAATTACTATTAATCATGAGAATTTATCTCTCAATCAGGTAAAAGAAACCTGTCAAAAAATCAGCGAAGAAACCGGTCTGGTATGCTGTGATCCGCTACTTCATGGTGTTGATAAAGTGGTAAATACGTTAAAACGGTTCCAATATAAAAAGGAATGAATCTTTACTTGATATGAGCAGGAATAAGGATTACAAAGAAATGCTAGCGGAGCGAAACCACGATTTAAATAGTCTTGTTGTCATTGATAAATTAGTTGTAGGTCCAGTAAAAGTTGAAAAGAAGCGAATGATAGCTCCTTATCAGGTCTGGCAAAATGGTCGGAACTATTCCATCGATCTTATTTATCGTTTTGAAGAAGATGTATTTAATCCGGTGGAAATGGAATCAATAAATTTAGCTTCGATGATAGCCGCTCAGGTTGCAATAAATTATGGATTATTCTGTAAAGAAATTATCTTCAATGGTTCTTATGATTCTCAGGATCGCAGGTTTATTAAGATTATGATGCGCAATACCGCCAGGGAGATCTATGTTAAAAAATTTCTGGAGGTGAATCCTTTTCTTATTAGAAACGCTACTAAGTTACCTACAGTAAAAGCAGAAAATTATGTCAGATCGGTTATTAATTTCTCTGATTCGGATGATCAAAAATTAGAGGAAAGTGGAAAATGGGCATCAGATCCCAGTCAATATGCATTACTTTCCAGTGGCGGGAAAGATAGTTTACTCAGTTTTGGTTTATTGAATGAGTTAGGTCATACTGTCCATCCCGTATTTGTGAATGAATCTGGACGGCATTGGTATACAGCGCTTAATGCTTTCCGTTATTTTCACCAGAGAATACCTCTTACTACAAGGGTTTGGACGAATGCTGATCGGGTATTCAATTGGATGTTACGACTTTTTCCCTTTATCCGTTCTAACTATTCCACAATACGGGCAGACGAGTATCCCATTCGGCTTTGGACAGTTGCGATATTTTTATTTAGTGCTCTTCCGCTGATGCGTAAACGAAAGATTGGTTATCTGGTGATTGGTGACGAATATGATACTACCCTCCGTGTATACCACAAAGGAATTCCGCATTATGATGGGTTATACGATCAAAGCAGATATTTTGACAATGCAATCTCACACTATTTTCATAAAAAGAGATGGGGCATAAATCAATTTTCTGTGCTTCGTCCGCTTTCAGAATTGCTTATCGAGAAAATCCTGGTTTCCAGATATCCTGAACTCCAGAAAAATCAAATATCCTGCCATGCTGCTCATATTAATGAAGAGAGGGTTTATCCCTGTGGTAAATGTGAAAAATGCAGAAGAATTGTGGGAATGCTAACGGCAATAGAGGCAGATCCAAGCAAATGTGGCTATTCAAAGCATCAGATTGAATATTGTCTGAGTAAAATTAGAGAGAAAGGGATACACCAGGAATCAGCTGGTGTTCAACAGTTACATTTCATGCTCCATCAGAAAGGGATAATTCAATATTCCAAAGCTGACAAGAAATTACTTAAAGAACATCCAGAGATACTCAAAATTCGCCTTGATCCTGAGAGATCGCCTCTGGAGGAAATACCTCAGGAATTGAGAAAGCCATTGTTGGAAATATATCTAAAACATGCTGAAGGTATTGTTAAGAAAAATGGGAGGAACTGGATAAATTATGATCCCTTTAAAGAATAATATATGTTCAGCATGTAAATTTATTAAATATTAATTAGAGATTAAGGAGAAATAATTTTATGAATGAAAAGTCAGGTCTTGAAAAGAATTCATATTTATTAGCAGAGCTAACCTGGCCTGAAGCCCAAAAAAGGTTTAAAGAGGTTGATATAGCCTTGTTACCAGTTGGTTCCATTGAGCAGCATGGACCACATCTTCCTTTGGATACAGACGCCTTCGAGGCTGATTATTTGGCGAAGGAGGTAGCAAAAGCCTGTACTGATCCAAAACCTTTGGTTTTTCCACTTGTTTCTTACGGTGTCTCATATCATCATGAAGATTTTATTGGTACAATTAGTGTTAGCAATAATACGCTTTCTAATCTGGTATATGAAATCGGAATGAGCGCAGCTCGGAACGGGATCACGAAACTGATCATTCTTAATGGACATGGTGGGAACACTCCGGCATTAAAATTTGCAGCCCAGATGATTAATCGGGACGCCCGAATTTTTACCACTGTTGATACTGGCGAAACAAGCGATGCTGATCTAGCAAATCTGTGCGAAACTGCAAATGATGTGCATGCCGGGGAAATTGAGACAAGCACCACTTTGGCCACCCGACCGCACCTTGTTCAGATGAAAAATGCTAAGAAATTTGTTCCACAATTTTCTATACAGTATCTCAACTTCAGTGCAAAAAGAAGCATAGAATGGTACGCTCGAACATCCAAAATATCTCCCCAGGGAGTTCTTGGTGATCCTACCAAAGCAACCAAGGAAAAAGGAGAAAAAATGTGGGAGGTCATGATAAAGAATCTGGTAGAGTTAGTGGAAAATCTAAAAAATATGAGCCTGAATGATATTTATGAGAAACGTTTCTGACGAGATATTGGTAATATGAAGATAACCAGATTAGAAACATGGCCGGTTGAAATGCCCCTGGTTGAGCCCTATACCATTGCTTATGAAACCGTTGAAAAGACTTCAAATGTATTCTTGCGTGTGGAAACTGACAAGGGGCTAAATGGATTTGGATGCGGTGCACCTGATAAATTTATTACCGGAGAGACAGTGGAGACAGTATTGAAAACCATGAATGATATTATCATTCATGAATTAATGGGCACAGATCCCCTTCGCTTATCTTACCAGATGGAAAGAATAAAATCGAAAATAGCAGATCAACCAACCATCCTGGCAATGGTAGATATGGCATTGTATGATATTTTAGGAAAAGCTGCCGACATTCCCCTGTGGAAACTATTGGGAGGATTCCGGGATCGGATTAAAACAAGTATTACTATCGGGATTATGCCAGTTAGTGAGACAATTGCTTTTGCCAGGGAACAGGTTTTGAAGGGATTTAAGTCTCTGAAAATTAAAGGAGGGGTGGATCTTCAGGTCGATATTGAGAAAGTTGTAAAAGTAAGAGAAGCGGTTGGAAAAGATATTGAACTAAGGTTTGATGCTAATCAGGGATATTCGGTAGAACAATCACTAGAATTTGTAGAAAAAACCAAAGGGGCCAGGCTTGAAATTCTGGAGCAGCCAACTCCCAAGGGAGAACCGGATTTATTGGGAAGGGTGGCGAGTGGTGTGCCAATTCCGGTAATGGCGGATGAAAGTCTGATGAATCTGAGAGATGCCTTCAGATTAGCCCGGCGCGATCTGGCAGATATGGTGAATATTAAGTTAATGAAAGTAGGTGGGATATCAGAGGCACTGCACATTAACTCGGTTGCTCGTGCCGCGGGTCTGGAAGTAATGATTGGCTGCATGGATGAAGCGG
>SMTZ1_10006001_pt1 | contig 19564 bp, 21 predicted proteins | sample DeeMarSWOR136_30_FD_25667 | JGI IMG/M metagenome (IMG submission 25667)
GCTGGTCAGCTTCCTCACCCTGCTCGATGAGCTTATGGAAAGGGGTAATGAGCTCAACATCGTTGCGCTTATCGACTTGGTGCTGCAGCGCACCGGGTATAAAGACTACATCCTGCAAAGCGATGAGGAGAGATGGGAGAACATCCTTGAGCTCCGCACGGTAGCCGATGAATATCAAGACCTCGAGGCCAAAGATAGCCTGGCCTCTTTCCTGGAGGGGGTGACCCTGGTCTCCGATATCGATGGTCTCGATGAAAAAGCTGATGCCGTGACCCTGATCACCCTGCATCAGGCGAAAGGCTTGGAGTTCCCCGTGGTCTTCATCGTGGGTCTGGAGGAGGGGCTTCTGCCTCACTTTAAGTCCCTCCCCGACCCGGAGCAATTAGAGGAGGAGCGGCGGCTGTGCTATGTCGGCATCACCAGAGCCAAGGAGAGGGCCTATCTTGTTCATGCCCTCCGCCGCAGCCTGATGGGAGTGAGCGGTCGGAGCATCCCATCCCGATTTCTCAACGACATCCCCCCTCACTTGGTGACCTCAACCTCAGCTGGTCTTGGTGAGCAAGCACTTGTTACCGCTCCCCCCATTCCGCGCGCTGATACCAGGTTGAGGTTCGGGCCCAGCCGAGCTGAGGGACGACCACCCTTCCCCCGGCTGAGCATGATCAAGGCAGGAGAGCGGGTGCGCCACGCTACATTTGGCGAGGGGCTGGTTGTCGGCTGCGTGGCCACCAAAGATGACTATGAGGTCACCATCGCCTTCGATGGTGGCGAGGTCAAGAGGTTTCTCTTGAGCTTCGCCCCGCTGGAGAAGGTGGTAAAATAGCGATGGCAGTCGCCAAACCCTGACGTGGAACAAAGACCAGCGAGAGGAGGACAAACAAATGGCACAGATGTCAAAAGAGCTGATGGACCTGATTAACAGCGTTCCCTGCTGCTACTGGGCTACCACATCAAAGGACGGAACGCCTAATGTGGCTGCTGTTGGTACCACTGGCGCAGTGAGCCCCGACACCATAGTTGCGGCCGGTATTTTCCTGGGCAAAACCTTGGACAACCTGAGGCAAAATCCCAAGGCTGCTGTAATCGTTACCTCAGTGGCACCGGCACCGTCAAAGGCGGAGATGTCAGCGGAAAAGTACGCGCAGGTCACTGGGGCGCAAATCAAGGGCAGTGTGATTTTACTGACCTCTGGTGATGTGCATGAGAAGGTAAAGAGCTTGGTGGCCAAGGCACTGGGGGCGGCAGTGGGTCAATTGGTAAAAACAACCATCGCGCTCAAAGTCGAGGAGATTTACTCTGTAAGCGCGGTCGAACCCGGAAAGCGAATTGCCTAATATCAGAACCACTGCTTTCGCTTGCGGGTTTGGCGACTGCCTGAGCTAGGAGGAGAAGTCATTGGTCAGGCTTGATGGGCGAGCGAATGATGAGCTGAGGCCGGTGCACATCACACCGGGGTACTTGAGCTTTGCCGAGGGCTCGGCGCTTATAGAGCTGGGGCAAACCAGAGTCGTCTGTGCCGTGAGCGTCGAGGAGCGAGTGCCCGCCTTCCTCAAGGGCAAGGGCTCGGGCTGGGTCACCGCAGAGTATGGCATGCTGCCCCGAGCCACCATAGCCCGCACCCCACGGGAGGCGGGAAGGGGTGCCGGCAGAAGTTATGAAATCCAGCGCCTCATCGGTCGCTCGCTGCGTGCGGTCGCCGACCTTGAGGTTCTCGGGGAACGAAGCTTGATAGTGGATTGCGATGTGCTCCAAGCGGATGGCGGCACCAGGACGGCAGCCATCACCGCTGGCTATGTCGCCCTGTATCAGGCTTGTAAGACCTTGATGGAAAGGGAGCAGCTTCGCTCCATGCCACTCAAGAGCGCAGTGGCTGCAATCAGCGTCGGCATTGTCGATGGCGTCCAGATCCTCGACCTGTGCTATGACGAGGATTCTCGCGCCGAGGTCGATTTCAACGTGGTGATGACCGATAAAGGCGAGTTCGTCGAAATCCAGGGCGGTGCTGAGATCAAGCCCTTCTCCAGGCCAGTCATCGACTCCATGCTCGCTCTGGCCGAGAAGGGAATTCGAGAGCTATTCCAGGTTCAAAAAGCAGCCGCTGAAGAATCTGGGCTATAAAGCTTGCGCCAAAGGCGCACCATAATGGTGACAAGCTCGCTTCCATGCGCTTTCGGCATGCCGCACCAAGATGAGCCTGGTCAAAAGGCCTCCTCAGAGCTTCACTACCTTAGCGCTATACACATCTGGGATGCCCAAGATCTGCTGTCGCTGCTCCTCGGGGAGGAATTCATCGAGCGCCAAAATCATCAGCGCCTGCCCCCGCAGCTCGAGTCGGGATAGCTGCATGAAGCTGATATTGATATCGACATTTCCGGTTATCATGCCCACAGCCCCAATGAGGCCAGGGCGATCGCGATGGTCGCTGAACAGCCAATAGCCACCGGTGGGCACAATATCTATCCAATAATTATTCACCCGAACGATATGAGGTTGCCCCCGCATCATGGTCCCAGCCACAGTGGTCGCCCCGACGCTGGTGGTGACCTCCACAGTGATCAGATTGCCGTAGTTTTCACAGACTATGCCCTTTTGCTCCACGATCTTCAAGCCTCGGCTTTGCGCGATTATATTGGCATTGACCAAGTTGACCCGCTCCTCAGTCACCGGCTCGAGAAGCCCGCCGATAACCGCCGCCTTGAGCGCACTCAAATCGTGGTTCGCTATCTCGCCTTCATACTTAACGGTGATGGTGTCCATCTGCCCCTCAGCAAGTTGAGCTGCTAATCTGCCCACTTCTGTGGCTGTTTCCAGGAATGGACTGACTACGAGGAAGGTTTCCGGTGGCATAAAGGGGATATTGACCGCATACCTCGCTGGCTGCCCTTTGAGCACAGTCAGAATCTGCTCCGCCACATCTACGGCCACATTCCTCTGCGCCTCAGCAGTGGAGGCGCCGAGGTGAGGGGTGGCGATCACTTTCTCGCTCCGAAGCAAGATGTTATCCTTCGCTGGCTCCACAGAGAAGACATCGACGGCGGCACCGGCGACCCTACCCTGCTCAAGGGCCTGGAAAAGGGCTTCTTCATCGATGATGCCACCCCGAGCAACATTGATAATCCGTACCGATGGCTTGACCAAGGAAAGCTCCTCAGCCCCGATAAATCCCTTAGTCGTCGCCGTCAACGGAGTATGCACGGTGATAAAATCTGACTGCTGCAAAAGCTGCTCCCAGGAAACCGGCTCCGCCCCGAGACTGCGGGCATAGTCAATAGAGACGAAGGGGTCATAGGCTATGATATGCATCTCCAGCCCTTTTGCCCTTCTTGCCACCTCTGTGCCAACCCGGCCCAAGCCGATAATGCCTAAGGTCTTGCCACGAACCTCGGTGCCAAGAAGATCGCCACGGCGCCATTCCCCGGATTTGAGTCGAAGATGACCCTCTGGGATATGGCGCGCCAAAGCCAGCATCATGGCTATGGTGTGTTCGGCAGCGGAGACTATATTTCCCCCCGGGGCGTTGACCACCACTATGCCGTGTCTCGTTGCCGCGCCGACATCGATATTATCGACGCCAACCCCAGCACGCCCGATGACCTGGAGTTTCTTCCCTGCCTCGATAACCTCGGCGCTGACTTTGGTTTCGCTGCGCACCACCAATGCCTCATACTCGCCGATGATATCCCTAAGCTCATCGGGCTTCAATCCGAGCTTGACATCAACATGCTCCTGGGCTCGGAGTATCTCTATCCCCTCGCTGGCAACAGGATCGCTAATCAAAATCTTCATGCCGCTACCCCACTAAGACTTTATTAACTAAGAAATCCTTGACCGCATCCAAAACCTCTGCCCTTGAGCATTTGATCCGCCACATCCCTTCAGGAAGATTAAAAATGCCCCATTCCCTGCGGATGCTTTTGCCCACGATGACGACAAAATCACCGGTCTTTGGGTTCTCTAAGATCTCTACAATCCCCCTGTTCTTCAAGCCCCGAGTCTTCAGCCTATCTCGCACCCGTATTTCCTCGATTTCCATCTCACCCCCTTCAAAAGGACTAGCCAGTCCTGACAAAACCTGCTCGAGGGAGAGCTGTGCGCAATGCTCCGATAACCTCTTCAATATCATCCTCGGTGACATATCCCAGATGCCCGATGCGAAATATCTTTCCCCGCAACTTGCCCTGCCCCCCAGCGAGGACTATGCCATACTCCTCCCGGAGCAGCCCAAGAAGCTTCCCGGTATCGAGACCATGAGAGGCGTTAATGGCAGTCACCGTATTAGAGGCATATGCTTCGTCAGCGAACAGCGAGAGCCCCAACGATTTCACTCCGTCACGGGCTTTGTTGCCCACCCTTTGGTGCCGAGCGAAGATATTCGGCAGCCCCTCTTGTGCCATGCTCTCTAAAGAAACAGCCAAAGCATAGAAGGTCGAGACCGCTGGCGTCCATGGGGTCTGCTTCGTCTCGAGGAATCTCTTCGCCTTGGTGAAATCCCAGTAGAAACGAGGCATCTTGGCCTCAGCGTGTGCCTGCCATGCCCTTTCGCCCACGCTGACAAATGACAGCCCGGGCGGCACCATGAACCCCTTCTGTGAGCCAGTGACCACCACATCACAGCCCCAGGCGTCAACCGGCAGGTCGATGCAGCCAAGACTGCTGACAGCATCCACCAGCAGGAGCTTTTCATATCTCCTCACCAGGCTGCTAATAGCGCCGAGGTCATTTGTCAGCCCGGTGGAGGTCTCGTTATGCACCACCAAAACCGCCTTCAGCGCAGGGTCGGCATCCAAAGCACGGGCGACAGCATCGACTTCAACCGCTCGACCCCACTCAAAACTGAGTCGCTGCACCTCAGCACCGTAACTCTCGGCGATCGCTGTAAAACGCTCACCAAAGACACCATTGCTCAGTGCCAGCACCCGATCACCAGGGGATAGTGTGTTGACCACCATAGCCTCCACACCGCCGGTGCCTGAAGCGGTGAGGATGAAAACATCTCCCTCAGTCTGAAATAACTCCTTGAGCCTGGCGGTTATGTGAACGATGAGCTCTTCAAACTCCTTCCCTCGATGATTGATCATCTGCTTGGTCATTGCCTGGAGCACCGGTTCTGGACAGGGGGTTGGACCGGGGACGCGCAAGCTCACAGTATCCCTCCTCAGGTAGTTTCTATTAAATATACTGGAAAATAAGCATCGGGTCAAGAAGCATTATTTATTGCACGGCGGGCTTTTTCCTGCTAAAATTAGCCCGAAATGGTAAACTCCTCGGTCTTAGTCTTGAACCAGAACTACGAGCCGCTGAACATTTGCCAAGCGCGGCGGGCAGTAGTTTTGATGCTCAGGGGTAAGGCAGAGGTTTTAGAGAGCGATTCCAGAGAAATTCGAAGCCCATCGTTCTCCATTCACCTGCCCTCAGTAATCCGCCTCGTCTATCTGGTCAAGCGTCCGCAACCGCAACGGAGGCTGACAAGGCGAGAGATACTTATTCGAGACCGCCACACCTGCCAATACTGTGGCAAGGAAACAAGGGAGCTGACCCTGGATCATGTGATCCCTCGCCATCTCGGCGGCAAGCATGATTGGGACAACGTGGTCAGCGCCTGCAAGGCTTGCAACCATCGCAAAGCAGGTCGCAGCCCCAAGGATGCGGGCATGAAGCTCATTCGCCACCCCTCTGAGCCCCCTCCCGTTAGGTATTATATCGTTTACCCCGTTCAAGCCCATCCCGAATGGGAGAAGTACCTGCCTCAGTAGGTTGGGTTGACAATCACAGGCACGATAGTCTATAATTATATATTGCCATTGACCTTTCGGCAGTGAGCAAATAGCTTTAAATCAAAAAGACCGCTTGGATCGGCAACGACCGAGACGGCAAATATGTAGGGGGTTCATAGGGCCTTCTCGGCTGCGTCGAGAAGGCCCTTTCCTTCTGCAGCATGTATAACGCCATCACGGATGTCCCCGGGATGAAGGTCGGTCACTGGACCGATAGGGAGGCAGCCACCGGCTGCACGGTGATTCTGTGCGAGGAGGGGGCGGTGGCCGGGGTTGATGTTCGGGGCTCGGCGCCGGGAACCAGGGAAACCGACCTGCTAAACCCAGTCAATCTGGTAGAGAAGGTTCACGCCATCCTGCTCAGCGGGGGCAGCGCCTTTGGCCTCGATGCCGCGGGGGGCGTGATGCGGTATTTGGAAGAAAGGGGCTATGGCCATGAGACAATGGCGGGCAAGCTGCCCCTCGTCCCCGCTGCTATCATCTTCGATCTAGCTATAGGCAGTGCCAAGATGAGGCCGGGCGCGGAACAGGGCTACCACGCGTGCCTGGCGGCGACAAGTGGAAAGGTCGCTGAGGGCACGGTGGGTGCTGGAACAGGAGCTACAGTGGGAAAGGCCTTGGGGTCGGCACAAGCTACTAAGAGCGGCATCGGGACAGCAAGTCAGAGATTTGGCGACGATGTCATTGTCGGCGCCATCGTCGCCGTTAATGCCATAGGCGATGTCATTGATCCTGAGACGGGAAAGACAATCGCCGGCCCTCGCCGCCCTGATGGTCCGGGTTTCCTCGATACCTCAGAGATTTGGAAAAGCGGGCGTGGGCTTCATAATCTTTTTGTCAGCAACACCACCATAGGGGTGGTAGCCGCCAATGCCCGGCTGAGCAAGCCAGAAGCGACTAAGGTAGCTCAGATGGCTCACGATGGGCTGGCGCGGGCTATCCGCCCCGTGCACACCATGGTTGATGGCGACACTATATTTGCCCTCTCATTTGGGGATAAGCAAGCTGATGTCACCGTGGTCGGGCTCGTCGCTGCTGAGGTGATCGCTCGAGCGATAGTCAGGGCGGTAACGCAAGCCGAGGGCCTCTGCGGGATACCTGCTGTCGCCGAATTAAAGGGGAAGTGATGCCGAAACTGGGGTTTATCGGTGCTGGGACTGTGGGCACGGCTTTAGCCATAAGGCTCAGTGCCAAAGGATATCCGGCGGTGGCTGTTGCCAGCAGGAGCAAGCTTTCCGCAGAAAGGCTGGCCAGCGCAGTCCCCGGCTGCCAACCATGTGACCATAAGCAACAGGTGGCCGATGCTGCTGAGCTTGTCTTCATCACCACATCGGATGATGCCATCGCTCCAGTGGCCGCTGAAATAAGCTGGCACCGGGGGCAAGGGGTTGTCCACTGCAGCGGCGCTGATTCCCTGGACATCCTGGAGCCGGCAACAAAAGCTGGAGCGCAGGTCGGCAGCTTCCATCCGCTGCAAACCTTCGCCGGCATCGCTCAAGCCATAGAGAACCTGCCCGGCTCCACATTCGCCCTCGAGGGACAGGGGCAGCTTTTGGCTACTTTAAAGGAGATGGCCTCGGCGCTCGATGGCCGCTGGGTCGAGCTCAAAGCGGGGGACAAGGTGCTCTATCACGCCGCCGCAGTGCTCGCCTGCAACTACGCGGTCACTTTGGTCAAACTAGCCACCGACCTGTGGCAGCTATTCGGGGTCTCGCCTCAGGATTCAACCCGAGCCCTGCTTCCCCTACTTAAGGGCACGGTACACAATATCGAGAGCCTCGGGCTTCCTCGGTGCCTCACTGGACCCATCGCCCGCGGCGACTTGGGCACGATCACAAAGCACCTGGCGGCGCTGAAGGTCAGGGCGCCGGAATTGCTCTCCGTCTACTGCGAGCTGGGGCGAAACACGATACCACTCGCTTTGGGCAAGGGCACCATAGATGAGCAAAGGGCAATGGAGTTACAAAAACTGCTATCGGAGGCGAAAGATGAGGACTATGCTTAAGAGTAAAATCCACCAGGCTCTGGTCACTGAGACCAATATCGACTACGAAGGCAGCGTCACCATCGATACCGCGCTTATGGAGGAGGCCGATCTTCTACCCTATGAGCAGGTTCAAGTGCTGGACCTCAATAATGGCGCTCGCTTTGAGACCTATGCCATACCGGGAGAGCGTGGCTCTGGGGTGATCTGCATCAATGGGGCTGCAGCGAGGTTAGTGTCCAAAGGGGATAAGGTCATCATCCTATCCTACTGTACTGTTCCTGAGCAGGAGGCACGCAACCTCAGCCCCAAATTAGTCTATGTCGATTCGAACAACGCGATAATTCGTCGAACAGTAATGGCTGGGAGGAGGAATGATGCGTATCACCATTAACCAACTTATAGACATGAAACGGCGCGGTGAGAAGATCGCCATGCTCACCGCTTATGACTACGCCACAGCCAAGCTCATCGATGAATCCGGGATCCCCGTCATCTTGGTCGGGGATAGCTTGGGCATGGTGGTCTTGGGCTATGAATCAACCATCCCGGTAACCATGGACGAAATGCTGCATCACACCAGGGCTGTGGTTCGGGGGGCAAAACAGGCCTTAGTGGTCGGCGATATGCCGTTCATGACCTATCATGCCACTACCTCGGAAGCACTGCGTAATGCCGCCCGATTCATTCAAGAGGGCGAGGCCCAGGCAGTCAAGCTCGAAGGAGGGGAGGTCATGGCTGAAACCATCAGCCGCATCACCTCCTGCGGCATCCCGGTGATGGGGCATATTGGGCTCACCCCACAGTCAGTGTATCAAATTGGGGGCTACAGGGTGATGGGAAAGACCCCAGAAGAGGCGGCGCGCCTGCTTCGGGATGCCCTGGCTTTGGAGGAAGCTGGGGTCTTCGCCATCGTCCTCGAATTAGTCCCCGCTCCGCTATCTAAGCTGATCACGGAGAAGCTCAGCGTGCCCACCATCGGCATCGGGTCAGGAAAAGACTGTGATGGTCAGGTCCAGGTGATCAGCGACCTCTTAGGCTTATATACCGACTTCGTCCCCAAGCATGCCAAGCAATACGCTAAGTTGAGCGCTGCTATTAAAGAGGCTGTCTTGAGCTACATGGCTGAGGTTCAAGCTGAGACCTTCCCCACGGCCAAAGAGAGCTATCCCATGGATGAGACCATCATCGCCGATTTGGCACGCTCAACCCCCTGACATGAAAGTTGTGAACAGCGTTGCCGAGATGAGGGCAGTGCGACGAGGGCTTACGGGCTCGGTGGGATTGGTGCCCACCATGGGCTATCTCCACGAAGGTCATCTGGCGCTGGTTCGCCGCGCCCGCTCCGAGAATGAAACCGTGGTGGTCAGCATCTTCGTCAACCCGACCCAGTTCGGCGCGGGAGAGGACTTCCAAACCTATCCCCGAGACCCAGAGCGCGACCTCACCTTGCTGCAGGGGGAGGAAGCTGATGTCGTTTTCATGCCCCCAGCTGAGGAGATGTATCCCGCCCACTTCAGCACTTGGGTCGATGTGCAGCAGATCACAGAGCGGTTAGAGGGTGCCTTTCGTCCCGGTCACTTCCGCGGTGTAGCCACCGTGGTCGCCAAGCTATTCAACATCGTCGAGCCCACCAGAGCCTACTTCGGACAGAAGGACGCTCAGCAGCTGATAGTGATGAAGCGCATGGTCTCCGACCTCAACATGAATCTTGAGCTTGTCGCCGTGCCCACGGTGCGAGAGCCTGACGGATTGGCTATGAGCAGCCGCAATACCTATCTAAGCCCCAAGGAGCGCCATGCAGCCCTTGTTCTCTGGCAAGCGCTTAATTTGGCCAACCACCTCTGGTCTGGTGGGGAGCGCAATGCCGGCAAAATCAGGCAGAAGATGAAGGCTTTGATTGACAGCGAACCTTTAGCCCAAATCGACTATATGAGCGTTGCCGATGCCGAGTCCTTGGAGGAGCTGGGGGAAATCGACCGCCCGGCCTTGGTCTCTCTGGCAGTGAGGGTCGGCAAGACCAGGCTCATAGATAACATCGTATTACCATCCTGAGAGGCACTTTAAGCCGCCACCCCCAGTCAGTAAAGCGTTGCCCCCCTCACCCCTCTTGTGGTAGACTTCAGCAGCGAGACCGAAGTAAGGAGACCAAGTGAGAATCCTGGTAACGAATGACGACGGCATCCATGCACCTGGGCTTTGGGCTCTGGTTCAAGAACTCAGGCAAATCGCTGATATCCTGGTGGTAGCGCCGGAACGGGACCAGACTGGAGCTGGGACGGCAGTCAGCCTAACTCAGCCGGTGCGACTAACCAAAGCAAAGCCCGCTATCCCTGGGATCGAGACCTATGCCACCAAGGGCACTCCGGCTGATAGTGTGCTCCTCGCCTTGGGATTAGTGGCCAGAGACAAGGTGGACTTGGTCATCTCCGGGATCAACCGGGGGGCGAATTTGGGCTACGATATCCTCATCTCAGGAACCGTGGGCGCCGCCCTTCAGGGTTACTTCCACGGGCTCCCTGCCATTGCCATCTCAGTGATGTACAGGACAGAAGCCCGATTCGATGTTGCGGCCAAACTGGGGACACTGCTGGCACAAAGGGTCTTTGACCAGGCTCTGCCTGAAGGTCTCCTGTTAAATATAAACCTGCCCAGTTTACCTATCGAGGAGATTAACGGCATCGAGGTCACAAGGCTGGGTAAGCGGGGTTTTAAGGAGAATATTAAATGGGAGCACGCCGACAGAGCCAAAAGAGGGTATTACCGCATCGTTCGTGATAGGCCACAGGAGAGCGAGGAACAAGGAACCGACGTCTGGGCGGTGAGAAAGGGCGTGATCTCCATCACACCGCTTCATGGTAATCTAACAGGTATGAGTCCGCCTTCGCTGAAGCAATTATGCCAACCTTTATTTTTGCTGCTGCGTCAAGGCCTTACTTGACATAGCTCCCCGGTTTTTGCTATTCTTTCCCTACGGGGATATAGCTCAGCTGGGAGAGCGTTGCGTTCGCATCGCAAAGGTCGGGGGTTCGAATCCCCCTATCTCCACCAGCCCCTGTAGCTCAGAGGAGAGAGCAGCGGTTTCCTAAACCGCGTGTCGGGCGTTCGAGTCGCCCCAGGGGTACCATAATTGGGGATGTGGCCACCCTAATAGGGGGTAAATGATGAAAAGCATAGCGATTTTGGGCGGCTCAAAGCTTGGGCAGAGGCCTTGGCGTCCCGGCAAGAAGGTGTGGTCAATTGCCATTTTGGGCGGTTCTGAACTCGATTTCCGCCAAGCTGAATTGGAGGAGGACGTTACACGGGTGGTAGCATTCTCGCTGTGCGGCGGAACGACGATTATAGTTCCACAAGATATGCCTGTCACCCTTTCCGGCATCTCTATATTGGGAGGCAGGGAAGTGAAGCGTTCTCAGGCAAAGGAGCCGCCTCCGGTCTCGGCTAAGGGACTGCATATAAATGCCATAGCCATTTTAGGAGGCGTGGAAATAACAGACAAAGCAGAAGAATAGGAGTGTAGCTCAGTCAGGAAGAGCAGCGGTCTCCAAAACCGCAGGTCGGGGGTTCGAGTCCTCCCACTCCTGCGCCGAGGTGGCGGAATCGGTAGACGCGCCATCTTGAGGGGGTGGTGGGCAATGCCCGTAGGAGTTCAAATCTCCTCCTCGGCACCAGAAAGAAAGGGGTCCCCTGAAAAACCTCGTTTTTCAGGGGCTTAAGCGGAAGTAGTTCAGTGGTAGAACGCCTCCTTGCCAAGGAGGAAGTCGTGGGTCCGAATCCCATCTTCCGCTCATGGCGGCGTAGCCAAGAGGTTAAGGCGAGGGTCTGCAAAACCCTTATACGGCGGTTCGAATCCGCCCGCCGCCTCTTTTCCGCCGGGGTGGCGAAATGGCAGACGCCGCGGACTTAAAATCCGCTGCACCTCGGGTGCGTGTGGGTTCGAATCCCACCCCCGGCACCAGGTTTTGCCCACCAACTCTGCCCACTGCCTCCGCCCGGAAGCTGGACGCGAGCGGTTCATCCCGGCTCAGGACAAGCCCTTCATCAAACCGCTGTGCTGCCGCTTCTTGAAGCCCAGGGAGCACATGGCTGTAGGTATGGAGGGTAGCAGGGATGTTGGCGTGGCCCAGCCGCTCCTGGACTATCTTGGGATCAATCCCTTGCTGTAGCATTAGCGTGGCATGGGTATGGCGTGGATCGTGGAGGCGGCTGAAGAGGGCTTGGATTTTTCATAATCGTAGTCTGCGCACCGCTATCTCTAACCGGTGATGAACTAGACCCAGCCACGAAGTCTCATTGCTTCTACCACACGTTCGACAGCCCTCACGTACGCTGCCTGTCGCATATTTATCTCATATTCTCGACTAGTATTCAACACGGAATGATAGGCTGCGGTCATCTTCTTATCGAGTCGTTCGCGAACCTCGGTTTCATCCCAGAAGTACAGGTAGAAGTCCTGAACCATCTCGAAGTCTATAGAGAATATCATCGGCTTCCGGTGTAGTTGGGCCGTTAGACAGCTCGGCAACAATCTTGGCTTTTATATTTGGGGCGTTCTTTTCGGTTATCACGTTTTCTATAGCAGCCGGGATAAGTATATCCACGTCTAGTTCCAAGAGTTCTTCCTTGGAGATACTTTCCATACCTGGCAAATTGCACACCGAGCTGGTCTGGTTCTTACACGCAAAAGCTGTGTCCGGGTCAATCCCAACTTCGCAGCACACCCCGCCTTTGCTGTCACACACGGCTACTAGCTTAGACCCAAAAAGCTCGCGACATAACCGAGCCGCATAGTATCCCGCATTTCCATAACCCTGAACGGCAACGGTAGCTTTGCCTAAGTCGATGCCAAGGCTTTTGGCAGCTTCACGGATGGTATACATCCCACCACGGGCTGTAGCATCACCCCGTCCGGGAGAACCGCCAATGGCCAGTGGTTTGCCAGTTATAACACCAAATTGCGACTTCCCCGCAAGGGCCGAATACTCATCCATCATCCAAGCCATGATTTGTGGGGTAGTATAAACGTCAGGGGCAGGCACGTCTTTCTCAGGCCCAATGAACTGGAATACGCTTCGCACATAGGCCCGGCTGAGACGTTCCAACTCACCAACAGACATCTCTTTGGGATTGCAGACAACACCACCTTTGGCTCCTCCCAGAGGTAAGTCCAGCAAGGCGCACTTCCATGTCATCCAGGCAGCCAGTGCTCGAACAGTATCGATTGTTTCATCGGGATGGAATCTAATACCTCCCTTTGCAATGCCTCTGGCATCATTGTATTGAACCCTAAACGCTTGGAATACTTTGATCGAGCCATCATCCATCCGCACTGGTAGTGCTACGTGGAGTTCTCGCATGGGGGCTTTAAGCAGTGCGGTTATGTCAGGGGATAGATCCAAAATTTCGGCACACCTGTCTATCTGTTGCTTTACGATGTCAAATGGATTGATTCTTTCCACTTATTTTGTCCTCCTGTATTGACATCTCCCCGAAGTGAGATATTGAACAAGCTAAGATTGCTGATGCTTTACCTATAGTCACCACTTCGCAGAGGTGCTCCAGTTTGCCGTCTTTTACATCGAGAGAGGTTATAATACTCACTGGTGTCAACCTATAAGCTCCTGAAAATCGATCAAATTCTTGTATTCAATGACCGTGCTCATGCCATAAATTTCGACCTCCACGCCGGCTTCCGCGGCAGCAGCCACGGGATTCAATCCATTGAGAAGGATTATCCCGATTCGATTCAGTTCTACCGGTATTTCACATACTGACTCGCTGATGCCTCCCATTGTCAGTACCCCTCCTAAACCAGCTTCCTTCAGTTTAGATATCGTCTTCTCTACTAGTGGCTGGCACGGTGCTGGTATCTCTCGATAAGTAGCCAGAACTTTCCCCTCGCCCCCGCTCGCTACTTTCGATACCGAGGTCATCTTGGCCCTGATGAACACATCTGAAGGATCTAGGGAGCATCCGGCATAGTGAATAAGTTCCACAAAGCGAAGAGGCTTGGAATTTCTAAATTGGAGGATCCCAGAGAATTTAGAGTCCATTGGTACGCCGACTTTAAGCAAAGCACCATTTATCATGACACTACAAACTGTAGCTAATCCCACGGTATCCTGAGGTGTGAGTAATTCGCCTAGCATTTCGCCTTCTTGGGCTACCGCCACCAGATGGCTGACGCAAAGTCCTGCCGCGAAAGCTGGCTTCATTGCCTGAACTGCCTTGCCAAACCTCGCCTTTGGGAAGAAAGAGACATTTATTGGAATGGAACCAGTGCGCTTGTCCAAATCAAAATCGGTGCGAAAGGCGAGCAGCTCAATCCTTGAGATAGCCAAGCCAACTTTGTCCTGCACCAGAGCACACCCTATTTCCTCAATACCTCGCTCAGTAAGGACTCGACCATCTCGCCGCCCGACAAGCTGCGTCAGCCCGCGCTCGTCCATGAGCTTGAGGTGATATCTCACTCCTCTTTCGCTCAGCTCGATCCCACAGTCCTTCAAGCGACGGGCAATCACCATAGATCCCAAAGGCGTCTTAGAATCGTTAAGAACCTTTAGAATCGCGACGATCTTTCTTTCAACGTCTTGAGTTTCAAATCCCATCGCAGTAGGAACGGATTACGGATGCCTTTGACCATATCATACCCCCTCCAGACCGGGCATGTCAAAAATAACGACGGTGTTAGAGCTACCTTTAGGGACTGTAGGGCTACCGTTCAAGAGGAAGATTGACGGTTCTCTATCTACACCTTTGCGGACGTGACAATGTGGACTTCCACACGAATATTGAGTCGGAAATAGAGGTGAGTGAGTTTCCTATACGCGTGAGCTTACATTCGGCCTAAAGCTGCCCAAGCGCCAAGCATCCCAAGGGGAACATGAGTTACCTTGCCTCGTAGCCCACGCTGGTAGTTCCGTTGACTCCGTTTCGCAGATTCCGGGCACCACTGCCAATTGTGGCAATCACTCAAAGCTCCTCCACCTTCCAGGAATCAGAAGGTAATCCTCGGTGCTGCTCAGGATATTGCGCAGTGCTGAGGCATAGTCATTATCGTAAAGGATCTCCATCGCCTCTTCCCTATAGGCATCCATGAGATAAGGTATTCCGGTCACTCGAGCACACTCTTCTGTGAGGGACATAAGTTCACGCCTGCTAATTGCCGGTATACTGAAGCACCTAGCGCCAGCCATGAGCTGCTGTAGTCCTACTCTTATCTTTTCACAGTAGCTGTATATTCCCAGCGCACCCAGTGGGATATTCTTCATTTCGTCAGCACCGATCAAATCCTTGACTTCTTCGTAGCAGACAAATATTTCTTCCGGGGTTGAACCGAACTGACTGACGGTGTTGGGTAATTTACCCTCATTAAGCCACCGTGCGATGTTTTTGCCTACCATACCCGGGATCATCAGCGCCCGTCCCATGCATACAGCTGTGGTGAATGGTGCCCCCAAGGCCAGCGCCTTGAAAACACCATCCTCACTGCTGAAGCCACCACCAAAGGCGATATCGGGTACTCGCTCGCCTCTTTGGGCTAACCTTTGACAGAATTCATAAGCTGCGGAATGCAGATAGAGACTGGGCATGCCCCATTCCTCCATCATGCGCCAGGGACTCATCCCGGTGCCACCGCCAGCGCCATCTATGGTCAACAAGTCAATTTTGGCTTTTGAGCTCCACTTGATCGCCATTGCTAACTCGCGCAGACTGTAGGCGCCCGTTTTCAGGGTGATGCGCTTGAAGCCTAGATCCCGCAGTCGCTGGACTTCGGCGAGGAAGCTTTCTTCATCGATAAAGCCGAGGCGACTGTGGCGCTCAAATTCTTTGAGCGAGCCGTCCCGAAAGCTTGTCTGGCTGCGGGGATGTGAGGGGTCGGGGGTGACAATATAGCCGCGCCTCTGTAGTTCCAGGGCACGTTCCAAGCTGGCAACCTTTATCTCTCCGCCAATGCATTTGGCGCCTTGCCCCCATTTCAACTCAATGGTATCGAGTCCATGCTTCTGGCTCAGGTACTCAGCAACACCCAGTCTAGTATCCTCAACATTCATTTGCACCAAGATCTCGCCATAACCATTGTGGTAGCGACGGTAGATTTCGATTCGACGGTCCATGTCTGGTGCAGAAATAGTCTTTCCGTCTCTATCGAGTTCAAGCTGGGGGTCAATGCCGCACACATTTTCGCCACAGACAATGGTTATTCCACTGAGAGCGGCACCGACAGCAAAATGCTCCCAGTTCTTACGGGCAATCTCAGTAGAACCCAGTGCCCCGGTGAATATGGGTAGGCGCATCCTGACTTTTGTATCCCAGCCGTATTCAGTCTCAGTATTTACCGCCGGGAAAATAGCCGTATCTGGGTTGCCAATAACACCTTCAGGTAATCCCCTGGCTCCCAGCGCATATCCCTGGATATTGAGGTGTGAGTAATCAACAGGATAGTCCTTGTCTGCACCAGCAGTGATGTCACCAAAAGGGCCGGGATAGATCAGCTCCCGACTGCGAAAGGATGCTTTGAACACCTCGCAGTTTCCGGTGCATCCATCAATGCACCGAGTGCATAGACCACTCATTGGCGCAACGCTTTTAGAACGGTTGGCGGTTCTGGTAGCATCATTTGCATTTGGTCTCTGCAAATTCATTCTTCTTCCCTCCTAATTTCTTCCATTGTTATTCCGCTACTTTCCGCTTCTATCTAAGAAGCAAACGGCATTGCGAGTCTGCGGGTCAGCAACGACTTTCGCTGAAGCGCCACCTGTTGCCGCTGGCACGTCAATCACGTGTACAATGTCCTCAAAGTTGCTTAGTTTTGGCAGTAGGTCCTTGAGTATGTTGGGCGAACGGGAAAAGAACCCAGCGTTAAAATCAGCGGCATCGTCATCAGGATAGACGGGAAGGTAAAGTATGTCAGACTCTACCAAGTCCTGGAAGAAGTGGGTTCCATAAGAGACTTCCGGGATATGGCCGGCCTCTTCGCGGGCAATCTCTACCAGAACTGCTGTGCCGTCAATGTCTGCATAGCCCACGTTTACACCAAGCTCAATGTTATTACTGCCCCAGCGGCCTGGCCCTATTAACATCACCTTGCCCTCCTTCTGGTGCAAGTGGCTATTTAACTCACCAATCACTCGTCCCAGAGTCCTCTTGATATCGATTGTTGCTAATTCGGCATATTTTCTGGGATCGATGTAGACAATGTAGCGAATATCGCTGACCATCCCGGCATTTATCGCCCGATGAGAGCGGAAAAGCAATTGTTCTTTAGGCAATTCTTCGGGTATGCTGACTCCTGTGCCAGCGAGCGTCGGCACGCGCAACGACCGGCATTGCAGCAAGTTGATCCTCACATTCCCATCACCATTGACATATGCGGTAAATTCAATATCTATCGGCTGGCCCCATGCCTCCTCCAGCTTAATTAACATCTCGCCAATTATGTTGACCAGCGCTGTTCGACTTATCAGATTGTTAAAGGTCAAGACCAGATTCTTCCCTGAAGTGCCCGGAGAGGTCTGAAACCAATCACGCAGGTAACCATCGGCTATCTCAGATGCGAGCAAGTTTAGCGCAGGGTACTTGTCCCCCTTGATTATTTCAACGAAAGGTTTAGTCTCAAAGGTATTTTCTTTGAGATTAAGAACGTCTACCATCCGCTGGGAATACTTGGTTACTTCCATACCAATCTCTGGCCTGATGCCGGGATGGCTGACTGCGATCATTCTGGGGTAATCACCACTTACCCGGTTAACGGCACGAGTTCCCAGACCAAACACCAGCCGTATCATCCCCTTTGTAGTGCTTGTAAGGCATGCCGGAGACACGTTGTACCAGGATTGCCATCTGCTCGTCACCTTCGCCAAGACCACGCCGGTGGCGATACGCAAGGGCATCAGGATTGAGGGCACTCGCATAAACCAGTTTCATTGCCCTTAAGAAGGCCTCCAAACGTTCCTCAGGGCTACCCTGATTGGCGCAGAACTCGCTGCGATACTTTCCAGCAAAGGCATCCGTGAAGCCGTCCTCAAGAAGGCTCGATGAGCGAACAATTATGGGCGCCTGTCCGTAGTAATCAATCATGCCGCGGAACTGTTCCATCGTTTCCTCTGGGAACTTGCCGTCGAGAAACCTCTGTTCCACCTTGGCGAACTCATCCCATGAGAGCTTGCCTGTTCTTGATAGTTCCAGTCTGAGCTGGAACAGATCATTATTGACCAGGAAGGTAAAGAAGACGTCTGAGCCTATATAGAACGAGTCGTGCTCTTCCAACACCTGTGAAAAGTCAGTCTGACCATTGCCTGAAAGTAAAATACTTCTTGCCAGCAGCATCCCGGCTGACTTACCACCGATTCGCCCTGAACCAATGAGACGGTCTCTCACCTGGAGCATGTCACCCAAGGTCAGGTAACGGTCAGATAGCTGGATTAACTTCTTATGATTGCCAATCATCATTCGTGATAGTGCTTCCTTTAGCACCATAGTCTCATGAGTTATCCTCGGCACATCACCGTGCAGTTCCCGGTTTTGTAGTAGCTTTCGATAGACAGCATCCCAAGGAGCGATAGATTCAGAGCTCACACCAAGTGGTCGTTTAATGGCTGTTGTCTGTATCTTTGCTGCATCGCCACTGCGAGAAATAGGCTTCCAGCCATTGTTAGTGACGAGATGAGGCAAAAACATCTGCGGGGAGTAACGATCCCGCGCTTTCAATGCTTGGATGTAAGTATTGCCACCGACATGGTAAACATCTATGAGTATCTGGGTAGTATTACGTATGCGGGCTATGGCGCTCTGCCCATGCTGTCCACGCCTGAGAGCGAAGTAGGCCACGGCGTCAACTTCAAAAAGGTAGGGACAGGTCACCTGAAAGAAGTTTGCCAGCAACTCATCCGTAGCCCACTCTTCAACGAGAGTGGAAAGGTTATCAAAGATGTAACAGACCCCTCTACCACGTTGCTCAATTACTCGGTGCACCTCACCGGTGAAGTAGTCGAACCCAGGCCCAGGGTCAATTCTGGTGATCGTCAGCCCAGGTCGCGGCTCGAGGATTTCGGTGTGGGGAGCAAAGCGTAGGTAAACACAATCAAAACCGTCTCGAATTGCTTGCTCAGCAAACGCTCGTGCAAAGTATGGATAGTCCTCGAGGCGGTCAACCTGCCAGACCACGTTGTCACCCAAGCGCAGCTCTTGCAGAAGCTCATCAAGTGAGGCGAGACCGCTGCGAATTGTTTTAGCCACTGCACCTTGTATGCCCACAGTTTTTCAGCCTCCGAGCATATGGTATGTGGTAACCACCTACCGTATACCATATGCTACCACGGCTTTTTCGATTTGTCAATACCCTTTTCGGACTTTTTTTTGCTCATTGATCCCAAAATGTTTGCCTAGACTTCTATATGGCATAGCTAAGTGCTGCTCGCAAAACGCTGGAGTGTGAGCGAGCCTGAGGGACATCCATCATATCGTAGGCAACAAACCGCTACAAAATGCAATAGGCGGGAGCTATTGACATCGGAGGGACGGATACTTTACGCTTCACACCAGAAAGGAGGCAAATCAATGCAAGCATATTGTGTCAAGTGCCGCGCCAAAAGGGAGATGAAGGATGCGAAGGCGATAACCATGAAGAACGGTAAACCAGCGACTCAAGGCATGTGCCCCGTGTGCGGCACCAAGATGTTTAGAATAGGGAAGAGCTGAAGCGCGGGATTCTAGGCATACTGAAGTCTCAAAGAGGCTGGGTACTCCTCGTGAACCCCAGCCTCCTTGTTGGAGATTGCACAATCTGGAGTTTTGTGCAATTTGA
>SMTZ1_10002241_pt1 | contig 19558 bp, 13 predicted proteins | sample DeeMarSWOR136_30_FD_25667 | JGI IMG/M metagenome (IMG submission 25667)
AATCTTTTAACTAAACTTGAAGGGAAAAAAATCTTAGAGGAGATCAATTTTTGGATATGTACAAATGATGAAATTAAAAGTTCGATAAAAAATTCAAAGTATAATCAAATTCTAGAGAGCTCTGGTGCCAAAATTACTTCCTTATGCCCACTTCTAACAACTTTACCACGACCTCTCACAACTAATTCTGCTAAAACCTGTTTTTATAGCAATGCTAGCTATCGAAGTATTGATAATTGTATAAAGATAGCAACGGAGGGTATAAAAAATGAGTAAGATTCTTAAAGGGAGAAGTTTATCTAATGGAAATGTTGAAGCGGAAGCTCTTGTAACTAAACAACCTTTTAGTATTAGTGCAGCATTTACAATTCCGCTTGTACAAAAGAGTAGAAAACTAAAAGTTGCCGATAGAACTCATGAACTCTTTAGAAAAGAAGTTACAGGGAAGATTTTGATTTTTCCATACCCTATCGGAACAACCACTTTAGGATTCGTATTACTGGAGACTATAGTCAGAAATGTTGGGCCGAGTGCTATTGTGTGTGAAGAAGGTGAAGCTCTAATGAGTTCTGGTGCTATAGCAGCTGACATTTTTTATAATTTAAAGTTCCCAATAGTAGATAAGATTAATTTTTCGGAATTAGAAAAAATTGAAAATGGAACAATTGTAAGAGTAAATGGAGATAAAGGATTTATAGAAATAATTGAATAGATACTCTCTTCATTTTATATTATTAATTGAATCGAGCTTCCATAGATATTTTTTCAAATCTATTTTATAATCTTCTGAAATTTTAATTCCTTCACTTTCTAATAAAATTTTTTGATATTCTTTATCATCAATAGATTTCAAAGATATAATTCCTTTAGAATTTATAACTCTATGCCATGGCAAATCATACTTTTTAGTTGATGAATGTAGTATCCATGAAACTTGTCTAGCACCTCTAGGATCTCCAGCTAATTTGGCTATCCTCCCATATGTAAGAATTTTTCCCATTGGAATGCTCTTAATAAGAAGAATGACATTTTGAGTAAAATTAGTAGGAATTGTATATCAACAATTTTATTGATGTTTTTTATCTTTATTTTAGATTTCTTAATTATTATATCTTAATGATTTTGGACTTTCATTTCTATAAATTACGAAATCCTTTATTGAATGTGGTGATTTTAAATTATAATGGATAAAAAAATTGTACTAATTGGAGCAGGAAGTGCTGCATTTGGTCCTGCTACATTAATGGATCTTAATCAAAGTTCAACACTTTCAGGATCTACAATTGTTCTCCATGATGTTAATAAGGAGAAATTAGATACTGTTTATGATGTTATGGTGGTTGACAATCAAAAACAAGGGGAAAAATTTCGATTAGAGAAAACAACAAAGCGATCAGAAGCTTTAAAGGGTGCTGATTTTATTATAAATGCTATAGAAAACGGAGATAGATTTGAATTAAGGTGGCAAGATAATACGATTCCAAGGAAACATGGTTCTACAGAAATGATGGCCGAGAACGGAGGACCAGGAGGATTTTTTCACAGTGCTAGACAAATTCCTGAAATTATTAAAATTGCTAAAGATATAATAAGAACGTGTCCAAATGCTTTATTTATTAATTATTCCAATCCAATGTCTCGGATCTGCTTAGCACTAAAAAGAGCGGCCCCTGATCTTAAAGTGGTTGGGCTTTGCCATCAAATTGGCTTATTAACTCAAGAACATCTTCCAAGAATGTTGAATCGGAGTTTAGATAATTTAGAATTACTTACTGGAGGGTTGAACCATTTTGCGTTTTTACTTGGTTTAAAGGATATAACAAACGGAAAGGATCTCATGCCAGAATTTAATTTAAAATGTACACAATATTTTAAGGATAAGTGGCACCGATTTCATTATGCAGATCTAACTTTTGAAATTTATAAACGATTTGGTTACTTTCCATATGTAGGAGATAATCATATCTGTGAATATTTACAATTCGGATCAGAATATACAAAAATTCAAGATCTTATAGATTGGATAACCAGGATGGATCAAGGAAATAAAGGAGTAAATCAAAGACTAATGAGGTATTATAAAAGACTTAAGAGAGGCAAGTATCCTAAAAAAGGCATGTATATGAAGGAGCTTTCTGGAGAGAGAGCAATACCCATAATAGAAGCAATTTTAGAGGATAAAAATTCTTATGAAATGGCAGTTAATATTCCAAATGATGGAATTATAGAAAACCTTCCACAAGACTTGGTTATCGAGTGTTCTGCAAGGGTAAATAAAAGTGGTGTACATGGGATTAAATTAGGTAAGATACCAAAGAATATTGCAGCATTGCTAAGAATTGAAGCTTCAATACAAGATTTGTGTGTGGAGGCAATTATGAAAGAATCACGGGAGTTAGCTATAACCTGCCTGGCGATTGATGTAAATTGCGGCAGTTTTAATATGGCAGAAGCCATTTTCAATGAAATGTTTGAAATTCAGAAGCAATTTTTACCCAATTTCAAATGAATAAGTATTACCAAATAGATTTTAAAGTCCAAATATCCAAAGAACTAATACTTAATCTTCCACTTTTTACAGAAAGTCTAAATTCATTCATTTCATTAACTTTTGGATAGATACGAGTCGTGATACATTCCTTATTATTTATGAAAACTTCTAGTATTGATTTATCGATAAAAATATGAAATCTCAAATTTTTTTGCTCTTCTTTAAGAGATAATTTCCCTATTTCATTTTCTACCCGAATTTTATTATTTGAAGCATCATAATCAATCAAATTTACTTCTTCTAATTCTAACTTGTTGATAGCGTGAAGCTGAATTTTATTAACTTTTTCTAATTCCAATTCAATAAGGATTTCTAATTGAAAATTATTTTTGAAATTAATAATTTTACTTGATTTAGGTCCTATTTTAATGTTTTCAAGTTTAAAATGATTTTCTCTTAATAATTCAAGCTCAGGTGCAGGTTTAATTCTTACTTCTCCATCAGAACCAAGTGTTAAAATACGAGGTAAAGATAGACACCCCGACCAACCGCCTGTACCTCCCCCTTTAATCCAACCCCATAAAATTCTCCTCCCATTTTGGTCAATCATTGAGTTTGGAGCATAAAAGATTCTTCCAAGATCTAATTTTTTCCATTCTACGGGGTAAAATTTATGTTCCTTATAGATACCAACGGCATATAAAACCTCTTTATACGGAGAGACAATTAGAATGTGTCTATTATTTAATTGAAAGAAGTTAGGGCATTCCCATCCTCTCCCTTGTTTACGAGTTCCTTTACATAATGGATGTAAATAGTTCCAATTAACAAGATCTTTTGACTTATATAATAGAACCATACCATGGCTAACTCCTTCATCTTTATGCTGGTGACCTCCTAAAACCATATACCAAAGATTTTGCTCATACCAAACATAAGGATCTCGCCAATCATGGATTTCTAATGATTTATGCAGATCTAAGGTCATAATCGGATTATTAGGATCTTTTTTCCAGGTTAATAAATCATCTGAACTAGTAGCAAGCCATTGTTCAGAGTAATCGTGTGGAATGTCCTTGAAATTTACACTAGTATATATTATCTTTGGAATACCGTGATCATTTATACAACAACCTGACCAACACGCATATTCACCTTTTTCTGTAGAAGGAAGTAAGGCGATTGGTAAGTGTTCCCAATGGATTAGATCTTTACTCTTTGCATGACCCCAATACGTATTCCATAATTCATTTTTACCAAAATTATCTTTATAGGGATTATGTTGATAAAATATATGGTATTCACCTTTATAAAAGATAAGACCATTTGGATCATTCATCCAATAAGCAGGGGCAAGAAAGTGATATTGAGGTCTATAGGGGCATTTTTCGGCATTTTTTTTACCTTTTTCTAAACTTAGCATAGCATTTTGAATTTCATTCAAAAAATCACCAATCACCTAGATATTAATGTGTAAATTTTTAAAGTACCTTTATTTAACCCCATTTATCAAGAGCTTTATTTAATTCATGATGGTTTTTTGCATAATCTTTCAATTCGATTCCTTCTAAAGTAGCATCAACTGCTTGTTTAACAGCGATAGCTCCGCTTTTTGTTCCTTCAGGATGCCCATGAACACCTCCTCCAAATTGAAATACCATATCTTTTCCTAAATATCTGATAAGGTCTGGCACATGCAAAGGGCTTAATCCACCTGAAGCAACAGGTAAAATCGGTTTAAAATTTCCCCAATATTGATCTAAGAAAGTCTGATTATTTCCTTTAATTATTGACTTAGTTATTACATTATTTATCTCAATTACTTCTTGTCTACCCCCTTCCATTTTACCTACAATAGTACCTGTATGTAATTGATCCATACCAATTAATCTCATTAACTTTGCTAGAACTAACATAGTTAAACCATGTTTCTTATTTCGAGTAAACGCTGCGTGCATTGCTCGGTGAGCATGAATAACTATATTTTTAGATTCAAGATAATCTCGAAGCTCTTGCAGAGCAGAAAATCCAACTGTTATGATGTCAACCATAACATACTCTCCTCCATGTTCTATTACAAAATCAGCTCTTTTTTTCATTATACTCGTTTTTGAGGTAATATTGGGCATGTAAATTTTTTTCTCTCCTGTTTCATTTTCTACCCTGTCTCTAATTTTTAATGTTTCTTGAACTCTCTTTTCAAATCTATTAAAAGTCATACTGGTTAGATTTTCATCGTCCTTAACAATATCTAAACCACCTCGCCAAGCTTGACCACACACATTAGCATGTTCGATTTCATTTAATCCTACCTTTGGTTTTACAATTGTTCCGAGTAAAGGCCTATCTGTTATTTTAGTAAGCTTTCTAATACCATTAATCCCAAATTTTGGACCTTTGTAAGCATTGATAATTTCTTTGGGAAATGTAATATCCAACAGTCTTAAATTATCCAATACTTTCATTCCATAAATGTTTCCGGCAAGAGCACTTAAAATTTGAGAAATATTGTCAAATTCGAAAAGATCTTGAGTATAAGCAATTTTCACTATATTTTTACTTTCGTCAATAAAAAATACATTTGGTCTTAGCCGAGTAGCTATATCTTTAGACATAGTTAAAATATCGGTCCAAGTCCCTATCGAACTTTCTTTTGCGATTTCTTCACAAGCGTGTTCTAAATCAGCACAATTAGAAGAACTTTCAACATAATACATTGCAATAAGATCTGTATCATTAGGTTTATAATCGAGGTCAACATAGTCAACCATATTTTTTCACCTTGATTAAATTAATTAAGTAATTATTTGAAAAGCTGTTATTTATTTATTTTTTTCCTAATCCATAGCTTTTTTCACAAAGAAATTTTATAATTAAATATTAAAAATTGAATTAATTCTGAGAGAGAAAGATTTTAGCATGAAATATGAAGCAAATTTCAGATCTGTTAAAAAGCATAGAGTCCCCGAATGGTTTCATGATACTAAATTAGGGATTTTCATCCATTGGGGGCTTTATTCTGTACCGGCATTTGCAATTACAGGTTTAAATTTAGTAGAATCTATGAAATTGGGTCTTGAAGAACATTATAAATGCAATCCATACGCAGAATGGTATCTTAATTCACTTCGAATTCAAAATAGCCCTACGCAAAAATATCATAATGAGAATTATGGTAAGGATTTTGGTTATGATGATTTTGTTCCTATTTTTAATAAAGAAATAAAAAAATGGGATCCAAAAAAATGGGCCAATCTATTTAAAAGAGCTGGAGCAGGATATGTTGTACTTGTGACAAAACATCATGATGGTTTTCTATTGTGGCATAGTAAATACCCTAATCCTAAAAAAGAGAATTATATGGCAAGTAGAGATGTTGTTGGAGAACTTTCGAAAGAAGTGAGGAAAATGGGATTAGTAATGGGCTTCTATTATTCTGGAACACTTGACTGGTCGTTTAATCTAAATCCGATTAAAGATGGTAAAAGTTTCGTTGAAAATGGAGTAAAAACTCCAGAATATATAGAATACGCTAATAATCACTGGTATGAATTAATAGATAAGTATAGAACAAGTATTTTGTGGAATGATATTGGCTATGTACCCACAAATGCATATGAAATATTTGCTTACTTTTATAATAAATTTCCGGAAGGTGTCATTAATGATAGGTGGAAACAACTATGGAAAAAAGGTGATACATTTCCAAAGGTTCACCATTATGATTTTTTAACTCCCGAATATGAAGTTTTTGAGAAGATTATGAAAAAAAAATGGGAAGCGAATAGAGGTATAGGAAATTCTTATGGATATAATAAAATGGAAAAAGAAGGAGATTACTTAACTTCTGATAAATTAATAAGAATGTTCGTAGATATAGTAAGTAAAAATGGTAATCTTCTTTTAAATATTGGCCCCATGGCTGATGGTACTATCCCTATAACCCAACAAAAAATACTTCTCGATCTTGGAAAGTGGTTAGAAGTTAATGGAGAGGGTATTTATAGTACTCGTCCTTGGATAAGAGCTGAGGGAAAAACATTTGATGGTATTGATATTAGATTCACCCAGAAAAAAAATTCACTGTATCTACATCTACTTCAAAAGCCAAAAATGAATGAGATTAGAATTCCCTCATTAATTACTTCTAAAAGTTCAAGAATTGAATTATTAAACAATAAAGTTGCTCTAAAATGGACTCAAAGTGGAGAAAGTATTAAAATTTCTTTACCTAATAAAATTTCACAATCCCCTGTTTATGTAATTAAAATTACACCTAAACCAAATTAGGGCTTCTTTATTTGATTTCGCCTCATCCTTCGTCTTTCTTTCTTTGTTAAGATTTGAGCTCTTAATCCCTCAGCTGTGTAGTCTTTTAATGAATTTATAATTCGATCACAGCTCGAGTAAGTGGCTCAAAACTTTCCTCGTGGATTTTGTCTAAAGTATCTGCTGGATCGAATAGATACGGTGGTGCTGTTAAAAAAGAAACAAAGGGAACTTTAGCAGGATGATAAAAGCTTCCATCAGTCGGTGGTCTATCCAATCCAGGGATTAATCCATCTGGGGGTAGAATTATTGAGCGTTGTAGATCTTCTTTAATAATAGCATCTTCAGTAATTTCTTCAAGAGAAAGTATTCGACTGACAAACCACCAGCGCACTGTTGGTGAGTCTAATGGTATCAATATTCCATTCTCGCTTTTCACGTCGCGAGCCACATGTTCTAGATGAATGGCCATAATTGTTCTTTTTATAATCTCTTTATTATTTATTATAAATTTCTGAGCTCCTACTCCTCCTGTCATATGACCATAATTCATTAAAAACATTAAATTGAAGGGCCGTTTTTCTATGGGAATTTGAGACCAATATATTGCTTGAGCTAGTACTAAAGCGATTCCTGAGGCATCTTCTACAGCAGAATTCCAAGGACCATCATGATGAGTCCCTATTATGATCCATTCATTTGACTTCCCCGGTAATGTAGCTGTAATATTATGGGAAAAAGTATCTAAGATTAAACCGCTGTAAGATAATCTACCTTTTACTATACCTTGTGCCATTATGTTCAGTAGTTTATTTCCGTTTTTTGCACTAACCCAAACACTAGGAATTTTTCTTTCTATAGCATCATAGGGAACGTAGTATTTATCTGTTTCCCAAGGATATCCCGATAAAATTCCAATAAAACCTAGTGCTTTTTTTTCCGAGTGAGGATCTAATGCCCCTTTTATTCTTTGCCTCATATCAAAGGGTGCTATTTGTTCTAGATGATCAAACTCATTTTTAGGATCATACCATCTGTCCGTTCCTGCTAAACCTTTCAACAAATTAACAGGATACTTAAATAATTCAATTTTATCAACTACAATTTTATCGGATACTGAAATACCCTCCAAGAGCATACATAATTCAGCTTCAATACTGTCAGTTGAGTGAGTATAAGGAATTGGAAAGCAAGGAATATCTATTAACTCATCGGGATCATCAATCAGCCAAATTTCAAGTTTAGGATCTTCAGCTTCCCATTTTTTTATAGGGATGGGATCAAGATTAATATCATCTAGGTCAAAACTTTGAAATTTTTCTTTAATCCAATTTTCTACCCAAATATCGGCGGGATATCCTGGACGCCTAATACCTTGATTGAAAATTTCTGTGGTCCATTTCATTATTTCTTCTTTGGTAGGAATTGATTCTTTTTTTAATATACTCATACAGCGCACCTATCTATTTTAAAGTATAAAGTATTTTATATACTAATTTTAACTGTTTAGAAAGATAAATAAAAAGTATAGAAATAAGTGAAATTACTTTTATTTAGAAATATTTTAATTTTTATAGCATGAAAGGAATGAATAATTTACTTCTTGAAGTAAATCTAAATGAAAAAAATTTTAAAGATTTAAGAATTTCAGATGAAATTTTAGAAAATTTTATAGGGGGAAGAGGTTTAGGAGTAAAAATTATTGCAGAACGGCTTCCTACTAAAATAGAACCTCTTGCTCCAGAAAATTTATTAATATTTGCTACGGGACCATTTAGCGGAACAACTATACCTACAAATGGGAGATTTTCCCTAGTTACAAAATCACCTCTTACTAATGGAATTTTTTATTCTAATTCAGGAGGATATTTTGGAGTATTTATGAAAAAATGTGGATATGACGGTATCGTAATCGAGGGTGCTTTAACAAATCCGGGCTATATTGTATTGGATGATACTGGAACGCCAAAAATTAAGGATGCTTCGAATATATGGACTCTAAATACCGAGGATACTTTGAAACAATTAAGATTGATTGAAGGACAAAACATACATGTTTTGATGATTGGCCCTGCGGGAGAAAATCTTGTAAAAATATCTTCCATTATGAATGATAGTGCGCGAGCGTTTGGAAGAGGGGGCGTAGGGGCAGTAATGGGTTCAAAAAAGTTAAAAGCAATAGTGGTGAAGCGAACTAATGGAAAAGTTAAGGTCCACGATAATGAACTCTTAAAGAAATATGTAAAAGTAGCACAAGATAAAATTAAAGTGGTCCCAATTACACGTTCAACATTACCTAAATTTGGAACCTCAGCTCTGGTTAAGGTTATTAACATATTAGGAATGCTTCCTATAAATAATTTCCAAAAGGGTTACGATGAGAGAACTTACCAAGTCAGTGGCGAAGAAATAAATGCTAAACTTACTCAAGAGCAGGAAGGATGTTATGCTTGTCCCATAAGATGCGGAAGATTAACAAAAGCAGGCAATATGAGGGGAAAGGGACCGGAATATGAGTCAGTGTGGGCATTAGGACCAAATCTTGGGATATTTGATTTAATCACAATTACTCAGGCAAATTACCTTTGTAATATGTATGGAATCGATACTATTTCTTGTGGAGGCAGTATAGCATGTGGAATGGAATTACAACAAAAAGGATATATAAAAAATGATTCTCTAAAGTTTGGAAAATCAACTTCTTTAAAGAATCTAGTAAAAATGATTACTTATAAAGAAGGAATTGGTTCAGAACTTAGTGAAGGGGCTGCTTTACTTGCAAAAAAACACAACTCTAATGAAACTGCTATGCACGTAAAAGGCCTTGAACTTCCTGCTTATGATCCACGAGGTGCTATAGGACATGCATTAGGATATGCAACCTCAAATAGAGGAGGATGTCATTTAACAGGTTATTTAGCTTCCTTAGAGATTTTTGCAGTACCTAAAAAAATTGATAGGTTCACCATTGCTGGTAAACCTGATTTATTAGCGCTGAAGCAGAATCAAAAAGCAATAGAAGATAGTTTAGTAATTTGTACTTTCGCAGGTTGGGCATTAGGTCTTGATTATTACGCTCGATTTCTTAAAGCGATTACTGGAATTGATTATGATGTAATTCAACTTACTGAAATTGGGGAGAGAATTTATACTCTTGAAAGAATTTTTAACCTTAATGAAGGTTTAAATAAGAGTACTGATACATTACCGTCAAGATTCCTTTCTAACCCTTTAAAAGACGGGGCATCAAAAGGTCATGTAGTCCCATTGGAATTAATGTTGGATCAATATTATAACGTAAGAGGATGGGATTCAAATGGAATTCCAACAAAAGAATTATTAAAAAAATTAAAGATTAATTATGAAAATGCATAAAGTATGATTTAAAATGAGTGTGGATGAATCAATATATAAAATTTTTAAAAAGATAGGGAAGCATTTAGTACACCATGGATATAATACAAGTCATTCTGGAAATATTTCAATCCGTAGTGGAGGTAAGATCATTATTAAAAGAAGAGCTGCAATGCTTAGTGATTTAGAACCTGAAGATTTAGTTGTATGTGACTTAAAAGAAGAAGATTCTGGTTCACTTTTAGCTAGTACAGAATTAGGAGTTCATAGAGCTATTTATTTAGAAACAGATGCTATGGCAGTTATTCACGCACATAATCCTTATTGCGTTGCACTTTCTTTAGTTGAAAATGAAATTACTTGTATTGATGCGGAAGGATTTGCTTTGTATAAGAAGATCCCCATAATCGATGTAGAAATACCTGCAGGAGCATATTATACTTCAATAGAAGTTCCGAAAATGTTAAAAAATTATCCTTTTGTAATTGTGCGAGGACATGGAATTTTTGCCAAAGGAATGACATTAGAGGATGCACTTCAATACGTTACGGGTGCGGAACAATCTGCAAGGATAAGATATTTAACTCTAATTACGGGTAAATCCCTTTTAAGAGATTATTCAAAAGAAAAAGATTTTTCATTATGGTAATTCTTTGTATCGTATAGTTTTTTTATTTATTTAGAGTAAGGAGTGAAAATTAGTGAATTTGATGGTTGGAAAGATACGTCTAAAGGGAAGTATACCAAAAGTAGGGATACGCCCAACTATTGACGGAAGAGAAAAGGGAGTTCGAGAGGTGCTAGAAGAACAGACAATGAGAATGGCTACGTCTGTAGCTGAATTGTTATCTCAAAATCTAAAGCATCCAAATGGAACGAAAGTAGAGTGCATAATAGCGGAGAGTACAATAGGAGGAGTAACTGAAGCTGCGATGTGTGAAGAAAGATTCGAAAGAGAAGGTGTGGGATTATCAATAACAGTAACACCCTGTTGGTGTTATGGTTCAGAAACAATGGACATGAATCCATTTAGACCAAAAGCAATTTGGGGTTTTAATGGAACTGAAAGACCAGGTGCCGTATATCTTGCTGCAGTTTTAGCAGCGCATAGCCAAAAAGGATTACCTGCATTTGGAATTTATAGCCATGATGTACAAGATGCTGATGATAATATAATTCCAGAAGATGTTAAAGAAAAACTATTAAGATTTACAAAAGGGGGTTTAGCTGTTGCTTGGATGCGTAATAAATCGTATCTTTCAATTGGAAGCGTTTCAATGGGGATTGCTGGTTCAATTATTCAAGAACAATACTTTCAAAACTATTTAGGGATGCGCAATGAATATGTTGATATGTCTGAAATAAACCGAAGAATTAAAAATAATATTTATGATATGGAAGAATTCGAAAAAGCAATGAAATGGGTAAAAAAAAAGTGTAAAGAAGGAAAAGATACTAATCCTTCAGATTTACAAAAATCACGAGATCAAAAAGATAAGGAATGGGAATTAATGGTAAAAATGACAATGATCTGCAGGGATCTTATGGTGGGTAATCCTAAGTTAAAAGTATTGGGATTTGGAGAAGAGTCATTGGGACATAATGCTATTGTAGCGGGATTTCAAGGACAGCGTCATTGGACTGATTTTATGCCGAATGGTGATTTTATGGAAACCATCTTGAATTCCTCTTTTGATTGGAATGGTACTAGACAACCGTATCTTATGGCTACTGAAAATGACGCACTTAACGGGATTGCGATGTTGTTTGGTCACTTATTAACAGGTACTGCTCAAATTTTTTCTGATGTCCGTACTTATTGGAGTCCTAAAGCAATTAAGAGAGTAACTGGTATGGAGTTAACGGGATTAGCAAAAGAGGGTATAATTCATCTTATTAATTCAGGATCATCTACTATGGATGGAACAGGTCAGCAAAGTATTAATGGAGAAGCTGTATTAAAACCTTTTTGGAAGATTTCTGAGGAAGAGGTTGAAAAATGTTGCAGTGCTACTAAATGGGATGCAGTAATACGCGAATATTTTCCCGGTGGAGGTTTTTCCTCCAATTTTCTAACTAAAGGTGGAATGCCGATGACAATGTCAAGAGTTAATATAGTGAAAGGATTAGGTTTAGTTCTTCAATTAGCAGAAGGTTGGACTGTAGATTTACCTGATAAGATTCATAAAATATTAGATGATAGAACAAACAATACTTGGCCAACAACTTGGTTTGTGCCACGGTTAACTGGATTAGGGACATTTAAAACGGTTTATGATGTTATGCATAATTGGGGTGCAAATCACGCTGCTGTTTGTTATGGTCATATTGGTTCTGATTTGCTAACATTAGCTTCGATATTAAGATTACCTGTTAGTATGCATAATATACCTCCAGAAAATATCTTTCGTCCTAGTGCATGGAATGCGTTTGGTACTAACGACTTAGAAGGAGCAGATTTTCGAGCTTGTGCGAATTTTGGACCATTATATGGCCCTATCATTAATTAGTATTCTTTTATAATCTTTATTTCACAATTTTAAAAAATTATTTTATTATTTAATTATTTTATAATTCATTATGGTAATAATAGAAACAACTAAAGGGAATGTAAGAGGAACTCAAGAAGCAGGTTATCAATGCTTTAGGGGAATTCCTTTTGCAAAACCTCCTTTAGGTGATCTACGCTTTCGTGAGCCATTACCCGTGGATCGATGGGAAGAAGTTAAAGATGCTACAAAATTTGGTTCAATTCCGATCCAGAGTTATCCTGAAGATCCACCAATTGGTCAGGATGAGAGTGAAGATTGTCTTTTTCTTAATATATGGACTCCCTCCGCAGATAATAAAAATAGAGCTGTGATGTTTTGGATATATGGAGGTGGTTTTATTAATGGCGCAAGCTCAAGATCAAGGGTAAATGGGGCAAAACTTGCAGTTTATGGTGATGTGGTTGTAGTAAGTTCAAATTATCGTTTAGGTGCTTTAGGCTTCTTAAACTTACCAGAAATACCGCCAAACATTGGAATTCTAGACCAAATTGCAGCTTTAAAATGGGTTCAAGAGAATATTGAAAGATTTGGTGGTGATCCGAATAATGTTACCGTTTTTGGTGAATCAGCTGGCGCTTCATCCATAGCGATTTTGCTTGCATCACCTCTAGCTAAGGGATTATTTCATAAAGCAATAATGGAAAGTGGAGCAGCAAATCCTCGAAATTACGAAGCAAAAAGACCAAGAGAGGGTGCCGAAGAATTTCTAACTAAATTGCGTATTGAAAATATGGATATTGATGCATTACGTGCATTTCCTCTTAAAAAGCTCAAGAGAGCACAGCAAAAAATTGCAGGAGGTATTATCAATTTATCAAATAATCCATTTCAACCATTTGTTGATGGTAAAATCATTCCAGAACATCCTTTAGAGATTATGCGTAAAGGAAAAGGAAATTATGTTCCAATAATAATAGGCAGTAATGACGATGAGGTAGGATTTATATCACTTCTTCTTAATCAAGAAATAGGAAAGACGATAAAGCCCGTTATGAATTATGTCCAAAATGAATTACAAAGTATTGGTAATGATAAAAAAAAAATAGAGAATTTAGTCAATATTTATAAGGAAGAATTTGAAAAAGAATATCCTAATAAACCATTTAAGTATTTTGATGCCTTAATTTCTGATTCAATGTTTGGAATTCCTATAATTCGAACTTTAGAAGCTTTTGTTCATCATCAACCTTACGCTTATTGCTATATTTTTAATTATGGATCTCGTAAAAATAATATAGCAGTTCACACACTTGAAATTCCATTTGTCTTTGGAAATCTTGACACAATAGATGTAGCGGATGGTGGTGTTGAAATTTGCGAAGAAACAGAAAAATTATCTAAAGATATGATGGATAGTTGGATTGCATTCGCTAAAAGGGGCAATCCTAACCATAAAGGATTGCCTGAATGGCCCCCCTATGATTTAGAAAAGCGTGCTACTATGATACTAAGAGGTAATTCTAAAGTGGAATATAACCCAAAAGCAATCCTCCGCGAAGCTTGGAATGATATCATTTAATATTTCCAAATAAGTTAAAATGATTTATTGATTGTAATCAATGATTAAACTGTAGGTTTGACCAAGAATTGATAGTGTCCTGACCCTAAATTAAATATAACATATTTATCAGCTATTTTTTGATAATTAAAATCCGTATTCCCCAATTCATTACCATTTTTCCAAATTGTATAATCATTTTCTTTAATTTCAGATTCTAAATTTTCAATAGGAATCCAAGTTTCTGCCTTAACTCCAACAGGAATTATAATCGTGATTTTCAATTTCTTATCAACTTTTTCCCATGAAACGGAAATCGTGCCTTTTATTGAATTAATTGTTCCGGTAGCATATTCCATATCTTCTGGAATATAGGGTTTGATTTGTAGTACTTTCCATCCAGGTTCAACAGTTTTAATTCCTATTAATGTTTTATAAAACCATGTATCCACTGATCCTAACATTATATGATTGTGCGAATTCATACCTCCCCCTTCTAATTTCTCCCAACGTTCCCATAATGTAGTAGCACCTTCACGTATCATATATCCATATCCTGGAAAACTCTTCTGATTTATCATTTTATATATTACTTCCGGATATCCATTATCCGTCAATACATCAAAGATATATCTTGTACCAATTATTCCCGTATCAAAATGAAAATCATATTCATTCTTTAATGCTTCAATTAAGGAATTCATTATAGATTGACGTTTATTAGGAGGTTCCATATTTAAATATAGAGGTAACACATTAGAGGTTTGACTTAATGTTCGATCTGGGGGAGCAAGTTTATGTGCTACATAAACAACTCCTTTGAAAAATTCTTTATTAAAAGCTAATTTTATCTCTTCAGCAAGGGAATTATAGATTTCGAAATCATCATCTTTACTTAAAATTTGAGCAATTTTAGAAAGATAAAGTGTATCATGATAATAATACCAAGTGGATGTTAAATCAACTGGAGTCTTTCTAGATGATATACTATAGGGAGGACACCAATCACCATATTTACCTAATTTACAAATATTTTCTTTGGCGATTGATTTAAGAAAATTTACATATTTTTTTAAATATTCATAATGTTCTCTTAAAATCCTAACATCACCATAATACCAATAAGTATACCAGGTTATGACCATATAAGCTGCTGCCCATGCCGGATCTGGAGGATAAATTTTCCAGTAGGGTGGCACTACATCAGAAATACTACCGTCTTCTTTTTGGGATAATTTGATATCGTGTAAATATTTTGAATAAAATCTAGCCATATCGAAGTTAAGTATTGCCTCTTCCGTTGTTAGCTGAGCATCGCCCATCCAACCTTGTCTTTCATCTCTTTGAGGACAATCGGTAGGAATACTCATTAAATTACTAAGCTGGCCCCATATGATATTTGAATGAATTTGATTAATAAGCTCATTAGAACAATAAAAGTCTCCTACGCGAGGAACATTTGAATGGAAAAATAATCCTTGTATATTATCTTTAGATGGAACTCCAGGAAAGCCTGTAATTTCGACATATCTAAAGCCATGATAAGTAAAATGTGGGTTATATATTTCCACTCCTTCTCCTTTCAAAATGTAGATATCAATAGCAGGTGCTCCACCATTTGTAGCAGTATTGATATTTCCATCTTCACGAACTAATTCTGAGAACCTAAGCATAATTTTGGAATTTCTTGGACCTTTAACTTTTATTCTTACATATCCAGTATAATTCTGTCCAAAATCACATACATAAGTACCTGATTCGGGACTATATAATGCTTTAGGTTCTAGAGTTTTGGTGATCTGAATAGGTTGCATCATTTGGGATGCTAAATTGTGGCCTTCTACAACAGAAGCATTTTCCCAATTTGATTCATTAAAGTTGGGTTGATCCCATCCTGGCATTTCAAGACGAGCATCATAGTTTTCACCAAAATAAATCCCATTTTCGATAATAGGACCATTTGAGATTTTCCAAGAGTCATCGGTAGTAATGCAATCATAGCTTCCATCAATATAATGAATATTTATTTGTACAATGAGCTTAGGGTAATCATAACCAAATAATTCGATACAACGACCATTCCCCAATATAATCCCTACAGCATTCAATGTTTCTAAATTATTAGAAATATCATAAGTCGAATATAATGCGATTTTATTGTAATCAGTTTGAGCTGGATCTAAAATTCGGTTTTCAACCTTTTTTCCATTTAATCTAAACTCATAATACCCGAGTCCGCATATGTAAGCTTTTGCGGACTTAATTTCCTTGGAAATCGAAAATTCTTTTCTCAAATAAATTGCATGAACTTCTTTAATGCGACCCATTAATCCTCTTTCACCAGATTTATATTGGGATTGTTTTCGAGTCTTTTTATTGGTAAATGCATTTCTACTAATCCATCTTGCCTTCCAATCAGACTTATCAAAAAGTGCAGTTCCAAAATAGCTAATTTCACTATAAGAACTTGCTACACCATGTTTATCCCACCATTTAACTCGCCAGAAATAAGTTTTATCGCTTTCTAGAGGTTTACCATTATATTCAATATTGACAGTATCCCCTGAATCAACTCTATCACTATCCCAAATGTCACCATATTCTTTCTTAGAATAGGCTCTATCAGAAGATACTAGAATCTGATAAGCGATTTGATATTGGTTCCTTTCTTCGTGTGTTAAGATCCATGAAAATCGCGGTTTTCGTACATCAATACAAATAGGGTTAATCAGATATTCACATCTCAAATCATAAGGAGGTTTTATCATGATCTATCAGACTATTTTATAGTTTAATATTCACTAATTTTAAAAATAAAAAAAATAAAAAATTAATTATTCTATTCTTTTTCGTTTTTCTTCATGTAAAATGTTTAATTGTTCTCGCATTTTTTCTAAAGATTCTCCATGTGTCGGATAAAAGTAGATAAAAATAAGACCTATACTACTAACAATTACCGGAATTAATAACATAAGTATTTTAATTCCTATATATGCAGAAGGAGGTTGAATGGGTGAATCTTGGATAAATCCAAATACTCCTAAAATAATAGTTGCAACAATGGGCCCTATACTTTGAGCTGGTTTATGGATCAAAGCGTCTATTCCAAAAAACATCCCTTCTCTACGAGATCCATGATTTAATTCATCCTCATCAATAGATAAGTATAATAAAGGAGTATTAAATATTGCATATCCACCAAAGAAGGTTAATATTGCTAAACCAATAATCACAAATCCTTGTGAGTCTATGAACAGTATTAACAAGAAGAAAATGAATGTACCTGTTATTCTCACTGCTCCAAATCTTAACATTATCTTTCGCATCCCCCACTTTGGTCTTAATTTGATGCATACAAAATTTGAACCATACCCTATGAAAAAGATTATGATAAAATAGTATAGTAGGCCACCCTCACCTAAAATTAATAGATAAACAAATAAATAACTTAATCCAATCGAACTTAAAAAGGCATCACAGACGATATATCCCATATAAATCAAGAAGGATTTTAGCTTCAAAGTCTCCTTAACTGCCTTCCATATAGGAAGCCCCTTATCTTTTTGAAACTCTGGTCTCTCTTCACATAGAAATGCAGTAATCAATAATAAGATTGTAGAGATGATAGCAATAATCAACATAAAAAACTGAAAATCAAATGAGGTCGGATCCATTTCTCCAACAATGATAAATGTTGGCAAAATAACAATTGCTCCTAATACGATCGCTAGAAAATTACCTTTATTTCTCTCATCCAAATCTGAAGTCATTTCTGGCAGTAAAGCAAGCCAAACAAGAATAACTAATGTCAGCAGTGTATCAAATAAGCAAATACTAATAACATAATGAAAAAATATTATTATTTGGTTATCAAAACTCCATGGAATCCAAATTATCATGAATGTTAATGCCCATATTGGGGCTCCATACTTAATGTATATTTTTCTTCTACTACCCCATTTTTTTGGATTCGTACGATCAGATAATTGACCTAATAATGGATCATTTAGTGCATTAACCACCAAATAAATTATTTGGCCAATTATAAATAATAGCGGCGCTAATTGGAGTTTATTATAAAAAAATTCGATATATTTTAAGTTGAAGATGAGGGCTAAAAGCCCATTAGGAATCGCTCCTAAAGCATAACCCCATAAATTACGGCGACTAAGTTTATTATTATCGTTATTTTTTGACATAATAATCAATTTCGAATTTATGATACATTTTAGAAATATTTATCATATATTGACCTAACTGTTTATAAAGATTTATTTGAATAATCGTTTTACTTAGATTATGAAAAATGATATAGAAATCAAAGGATTTTGTGAAGATCGTTTCTTATCAATAAAGGAAGTTTTTAAGGAAAATTTCGATTTAGGATTAGAGATAGGAGCTTCTTTTGCTGTTACTTTAAATGGAAAGTTAGTTGTTGACATATGGGGAGGTTATACCGATGCTACACATACTAAATCATGGGAAAAAGACACAATTGTAAACGTTTTTTCGACTACAAAAGTGATCACTGCTCTCTGTATCCATGTACTTGTGGATCGGGGATTAATAGACTTAGATAGTCCTGTCTCAGAATATTGGCCGGAATTTGCTCAGTCTGGAAAAAATGATATACCGGTTCGCTATTTGCTAAGCCATACAGCTGGTTTGCCTGGATTTGATAAAAAAGTCTCAGTTGAGTACTTGTATAATTGGGATCAAACTACCAATCTGTTAGCAGCTCAAAAACCTTGGTGGAAACCGGGTACGAAAAGCGGATATCATTCTATCACTTTTGGTTATCTCTTAGGAGAGTTAGTTAGACGTGTGACAGGAAAATCAATAGGATCTTTCTTTCGAGAAGAGATTGCCATTCCATTGAACATTGATTTCCATATAGGATTATCAAAAGATTACGATTATAGAGTGGCTGAGATAATATCCCCTGAGAAATCAATTTCAAAATTACAACTTTTGTTACTAAAAATATTTTTCCCAACGACTTATAAAGTAATGTTTAATCCTCCTATAATGGACGAAGATTTTAATAGTCGCCCTTGGCGTGCTGCAGAAATACCTGCATCGAATGGACATGGAAATGCAAGATCAATCGCATTAATAGGAGCAATATTAGCATGTGGTGGTAAATTTAATGGTAAGCAGATTTTATCCAAATCTACAGTAGAAAATGCTATACAGGAACAAATTTCTGGGCGTGATAAGGTTATTTTTCGTCAAAAGAAAAAATGGGGTTTAGGGTTTGGTTTATCCCATGAGATATACTTAAAAGGACCGCGTAGTTTTTATTGGAGTGGTTTGGGAGGGTCATTTTGTATTATGGATCTTAAAAAAAAATTAAGTATTGGATATGCAATGAATAAAATGTTTCTATTCGAC
>SMTZ1_10008463_pt1 | contig 19552 bp, 22 predicted proteins | sample DeeMarSWOR136_30_FD_25667 | JGI IMG/M metagenome (IMG submission 25667)
CCCTTTCTCAGCACTAGGGCTCAATTGTAGTGACTTACTGTACACCGGAATCCCGAAAATCGAACCATTCCCTCCAATAGTTGAAGGTCCAATTTGGGTCTTCGAACCACAAATATCGAGACAAACTCTAATTTGCGCGCTTTGTTTTCACCGTAAATCCCCGTGGTTCTGCTATCCCGCTTAATTCAGACTTCCCTGCCCAGCTATGCGCTTACGGTCTCCAATTTCTCGACACGGGTAGGTGCGCTAACCAGAGAGGTCCAAGGCAGATGTTTGTCCAACTCTGCAAAGATCTCAAATAGCCAAGGCCTTGCCCTCTTTTCTCTTGCCCACAGGCCTTTTAAGAAATCCATCCCGTTTTGTCGAGGCTTTTCTTTAGCCTCATTTGTAAACCCGATTGTGGCTGCATTTACTCTCAAGGGGTCCTTACGGGTGGTGACTTAGATCATCAAATAGGCATCTACAGGGGTGCTGAAAATGGAGCCTGTGAGATTTTTATGAGGTAAAAGAGGGACTGGAAAGCTAGGGTATCGCATGAGACGGCCGTTTATAAGAGCAAGCTTAAAGTTGCGTATTGAGCTGTGACCATAAGATTCTAAACCAAGCTCTTCCCGTTCGGTATCCGTAGTATGTAAAGCCTTTCCAAAAAGTGGCATTTTATACCCCATAAGCCAGTATTTCCCTCTCAGTGAAGATAATTTAACTATCTAAAAATTAAGCGTTTTTTTTGGTACGAGGATTTGGCATGGTTGTTGTAGGTAAGCTATAATGCATAAGTGTGTTTTTTCTCACAACAAACAAATTCAGGGGATAAAACTAGGATGTTAACCTTTTTAATAGGGCTTACTATCGGGTTTATCGCCGGCTTTATGACAGCCTTCATTTGGGAGCATAGTTAAACCTGTACAACTTCAGCCTCGCTTGACTCCGGTCTTTTGAGCCTTAGAGAAGTCGTTAAGGCGTGTAGGAACTGAATCAATTGTACTAACTTCAATGCCCATAAATGAAATAAATAGGAATAAAACAAGAAAACCTTACTCGAAACTATAAGGAATATGAATCTGAGACAGAGAACAGAACGTTTGAAGATATCTAATCTCCAAGAGCAAATGGATCATCCTTCCATCAAAGAGCAGAATCTTCCTTTCCACCTTGGTCTTGTCGGTAAGCAGGCAATCGTACCGTGAAAGTTGTTCCCTTGCCTTCCTCGCTCTCCACGGATAAGGAACTGCCCGCATGTTCATCGATAATCCTCTTTGTGATACACAGGCCGAGGCCCGTGCCATGGTTTTTTGTCGTGAAAAAGGGGGAAAAGATCTTCTCCCTATCTTTCTCTTGTATCCCGCAGCCCTCATCGGCCACGGTGATCTCTACCTGGTCTCCGGTGGGCCTCGTCATGATCGATATGGTTCCCCCGTTGCCCATTGCCTCTATTGCGTTCTTCACCAGGTTCAAGAAGACCTGCTCGAGCCTGCCTCTGTCCCCGGCTACCAGGAGCGCCCTTTCATCTATCTCCAGTTCCGTTTGGATCTTTTTCCTTTCGCACTCATCCTTTACAAGGGAACAAATCCCCTGGAGAAGCTCCTTAATATCCACAGCCTCAGAAGTGGGGGTATTTGTGAGGTAAAGCTCCCGAAGATCTGTGAGCAGGTTCTCCAGTCGTTTGACCTCTTCGGTAATAATGCTCAGCTTTTTAACGTGTCGCGTATCATCAATAGCGCGGATCAGCTGACGGGCAAAGCCGCCAATCATCATGAGCGGGTTCCTGATCTCATGAGTGATCTCTGCCACCAGTTGCCCGAGGGCGGCCAAGCGCTCCGATCGCATGATTCGTTCCTGGAGCACCCTGGTTTCGGTCATATCCCTGACAATACCGGTAAAGAACAGTTTCCCATCCACCTCGGTGACGGAAAATGAAATTGACGCGGGAAATGTCTCGCCGTTCTTCCGGGTGGCCATGATCTCCGATTCATGTCCGATGCCCCGTGGGATCCTCGTGTTCACATACCGCGCTACAGCGGCCCGGTGGTTTCTGCTACAGCTAGGCCTCATGATGACATCAAGATCATGGCCAATCACCTCTTCCCGGCTGTAACCGAAAATCTCCTCCGCTGCCTTATTGAAAAAAATGACCCTGTGATTTTCATCTATGGTGACAAAGGCCTCGTTCGTGTTCTCAACCGCATGTTTCAGGATGCCCAGAACCTGGCCTTCATCCTCGTGGTCACCCTTATTCCTCATACATCACCTCAGCGTCACTAAAAGATAACCTTCAGGACCCCGTCAATCTCCCGCAATGCATTGATGATTCCAGAGGCCTCCGTGCGCTTTAGCGTCTCAACCCTAATATCCGACAGTACTTCATACAACCCATCAAAGGCCCCTCGCGCATCAAGGTCGTTGTCCATGTTCTCCACGAAAGTCCCCTTGATCCTCTGGACAACCTCCCCGTCACTATGAGTGCTCGAACCTGCCCTCTTTTCTACCTTGTGGACCATCTCCCTGAATTCTCCCAACCTCTCAACTGCTGCACGCATGTTGTCATATGAGTAGTTGAGCCTCTGACGATAGTGGCCATAGATGAGAAAAAACCTGATCTCATTGAGCTCAAAGCCCTGTTCCAGAAGTGTATTTGTGTAGTAGATATTTCCCTTGCTCTTTGACATCTTCTGGCCATTCACATGAAGGTGATGGCAATGGAGCCAGTATCGTGCCATTGGATATGGCCGTATCGATTCAAGGACCGCACGCGTGTAGTCATGATGTCGAAAAAGGTTGTCATACCCCCCACAGTAAATGGACAGCGTTTCACTAAAGTGCTTGCAGATCATACTTGGGTCTTGAATGTTCCAGGAAGGCCTGCCCTTTCCAATCCTCGTATCCCAGTAAACTGTAGCCCCTTTCTTGCGCCCATGCCAGAGGATGAAATCTCCCAGGTTCCAGCGCATCCCAGGATACGTATCCCTATGAAACCGCCTCTTCTTGGCGGGCCATTTGGCCATATCAAGGCCATAAAGCTCTCCAAAACGAGGGAATTTCAGCGGATCGAAGTAAACATTGCCTTGATGCCAGTATGCGACCTTGGCATCGAGGAGACGTTCTACAATCTCAACGGCTTGGTCTATGGCATCAGAGGCCCTGGGAAGGTAATCGGGTGTCTTTATACTCAGGAGACCCATCTCCCCCATAAATTTACTGATATTCTCCTGTGTAAGCTCGGCCACGCTCCGCCTTCTCTTCTTGGCCTCTCTGATCGCCTTGTCCTCTATGTCAGTGAGATTCATCCCCCGCCTCACGGAGTAACCGGTATATTCCAAGTATCGAACCAGCAAGTCTTCAAACAGAAAGGTCCTGAAGTTCCCGATATGAGACCTTTGGTAGACCGATGGACCGCAGGTAAAAACGGTGACGACCTTCTCATCTACCGGACGAAATACCTCACTTCTCTTTCCCAATGTATTGAAAAGTCGTAACATAGCGCTCCCCTCATTAGCCCAGCTTCAATTCCTTCCAACTGCCTCTATGAAAACGCCTGGCCATGAGCAGCCCCTGAGACGCCATGGAGATGACCATTGCAACCCAGACCCCCGTTGCCCCATAGGCCAGGATGAGGGCGAGGAAAAAGGCCAATGGGAGCCTGATGAACCACATCCCGATGATAATCACCCACATCGACCCCCGGGTATCTCCTGCTCCCTGGAGGCCACCTCCGAGAACAAGGCTCAATGCCAGGAAGGGCTCAGACACCATATTAATTCTCAGGTAGCGGGCGGTCTCCTCGAGGACTGCCGGTTCCTTGGCTAAAATGGAGGCGAGATATTCGGCCCAAATAAAGATGACGAGGGCGATTGCACTCAAAAGGACGACTCCAACCATAGCGATCTCCCATCCTACCCTCGCAGCCCTGTCCGCTTTTTCAGCCCCCAGGTTTTGGCCCACAAGGACCGATGCGGCCATATTCAGGGCAAAGGCAGGCAGAAAGATGATGGCTTCTATCCTGAGGCCATTGGTTATAGAGGCGAGAGCGATGATCCGTGCCTCACCGACGCGCCCGAGTATATTGTAAAGCACAATACTTCCGGCGTTCCAGGCCATCTGCATTAAAGCAGGTGGCCAACTCAGGTTTGCAATCCTCTTAAGAACCGTCAATGAAACGGTCCAGGGGCCTGTATACAGGCCCTTCCAGCGATGATGGGAGAAGAAGGCGAGATTAATGCCCATACCAGTTGTCACGGAAATCGCCGTGGCAAGCGCAATGCCGGTATACCCCATCCTTGGCAAGGGGGGGATACCCAAGGCCAAACCGAAATCTCCAATCACATTGAGAGCGCTGACTACCAACATAGTTAAGAGGGGTTTGCGCACCTCACCGCTTGCGCGAAACACTGCATTGGAAATGATTAGCAGGTAGTTCGGTCCCAGTGAGAAAGCGTAGATCTTCAAAAACGTCTCCGCGATTTCCCTGATTTCCGTCGGGAACCCGACGGTGGCTATAATCTCCCGATAGAAGCTAAGGACAGTGACCGTCAGTCCCAAGGCGATCATGGCACCCAAGAAAAGGGCCTGCCTCGCACTCTCCAAAGCTCTTGGAAAGTCCCCCGCGCCCATGGCCCTAGATACAAGGGCTACCGTTCCAATACCCGTTGCATTGGCAATGATGATGGTGAGGAAGTAAAGCTGTCCAATAAAGCCCACTGCAGCCTGCACATTAGCGCTGATGAGCCCCGCAACGTAGACATCGGTGAAGCCCACGAAGAAATAAGAGATCATGATGACCAGCATGGGCCAGGAGAGCTGCCAGATATTGGCAAGGAGGTTTCCTGTAGTCAGATCGATCCCTTGCTCTTTTGATGATATAACGTTCATGTCGAATGGGAGACCATTAACGCCTGGTCGTCCCTTCCCCTCCTCATTCCCTTAGACCAGCTATGCTTCAATCCACTTCTTCATCAGATCCATCCGACCAGCTTTGAAGGGTAACAGCGCCGCCGACTTCTATGCCTGAAGGATATTGGCCCGGCGCACAGACTCCGCTCGCTAAGCCATCACCTGCGCGGAGCTCAAATGGCCCCACAACTGGCTTCGGTATCCATGAATCCTAGGCATTTGATGGGGCTTTGCCAGTCTCGACGGGCCGTCTTTTCAAAGGGATAGAGTCAATCCTCAGAGGGCGGGATGTGGGAATTACATGCTTTTAATGATTACGGATCTTAATGAGGCCCACCTCAGAAAAATAAGGCCCCTAGCTGCCTGGTAAATAGTATGCTTTTCCCTTTTATAAGACCGCTTCCACCTTCTTTATTTCAGGGACGGTATTTTTCAGATGCCGCTCAATTCCCTGGCTCAGTGTGAGCTGGGACATGGGACATCCGGCACACGCCCCTTTCAGTCTGACTTTTACTATTCCATCATCAGTAACATCGACGAGTTCTACATTGCCGCCGTCTGCCAGCAATGAAGGCCTCACTTCATCTAAAGCACTTTCAACTTTCTCTCTTAACATCGGGCACCTCCTGATCTGTTTTTCTTTCGCTGCTTCACCATCCCCATTGGCAATTCAAGGTCTTCGCTCCAATCCTCCTAAATGAAAGCTATCACAGGTATCAGTGCAAACCCTTTACCGGACCGCGGAATTTGAGGCCATGGATCGATAAGTGGTCAATTCTCCGTAAGTACTTCCTCGTCGTAGATCGTTTCCAATGCCAGTTTGTGTTTTGCTTCCTCCTGTGCCAGGGCGAGGAAAGTAGTACGGAGGCCTTCATCATCAGCCAGCGTTGCAAGGTTGTTGTAGAGGTTGAAAGACGCTTTCTCCCGTTGCATCGCTATAATGAGCGCCCGCTGGTAATTCACCCCAGGCGTGGGAGGAACATCTACAAGATAGTCAGCGATCTTAAGATCAGCTACCTTTTGAGGTGATGGTTTCAGCGTGTTTCCCCGTCTTACCTGGAGTAATTTATCCTTGTGCTTTAGCTCCTCCTTGGCGAAATCCTCAAAGTGCTTGCGAACTGGTGACTTATCCAGCTTCTCTGCCCACTCGGTATAAAACCTGTAGGCCTCCTCCTCCTTCTCAACTGCAAAGTCCAGTATCTCCTCCACGGAGTTAAATGCATTCAGCGAGTTCATTGCCTGTCCACAACATACGAGCTCGCCTTTTCCCTCGTAAACAACCCTCACGATCTTCCTGCAAGACCCGCATTTGTAAAGTCCTCCCATTGTTTCACCTCCCTTTAAAACTTCCTAAATGTGTCACTGGAGACAGTACAGACCGGACATTTTCCCGGAGGGGTCCCAACATGTGTGTATCCGCACACCGGGCAGATGTAGATCTCCGGTATATCCAGGTCTTTTCCCTTGGCAACCTCCGCTTTTGCCTCCTTATACAGCCTTGCGTGGATTTTTTCGGCCTCAAGGGCATAATGAGTTGACTGTTCAGCGCCCTTTTCACTCTGCAGCTGAGCAATCGCATTAAAGGCAGGGTACATTTCCTCCACTTCATAAGTCTCACCCTGGATACAGGTTTCTAGATTATCTCCGCTCTCCCTGAGGATTCCAAGGTGTCGTGCGTGATTGGTTGCATGTACCTGTTCTGCATAGGAAATTGCCTTGAAGAGCCTTGCGGTGTTTGCAAACCCGGCCTTTTCCGCTGTCTCTTGAAACATGAGATATCTCATGTGAGCCATTGACTCACCGGCAAACGCCTCTTGCAATGCCTTTTCAGTCATCTTCCTCATGCTGACCTCCTTTTCATCTAATCTCCATACCCTGGAGTTTGCCTATAAGCCACCGAATAAACGCCCCCTTGTCGGTTATACCTTTTCCGCTATTAAACTAGCAACTGCCTTCCGATTTTCTACAACTCCCTCCCGATAGCACAGACACCGGAAGTCACGAAACAGGTGAAGAAGCTCGTTGTGGTTCAGCAAATAGTCGGGGTTCTTTGGTTTGCCAAACTGTACCTGGTCGACAATAAAGGTTTCATAAACTACCATGCCCCCCTTGCGTAACCCATCCTTAATCCGCGAGATAAGCGAGCGTTGCAGGTAATTGAAGCAGATAATCACGTCATAAGCACCGCTCTCAATATAAAAATTGTTCTCCAGGTCAGCCACCTTGGCCCTGAGAGCGACGCCCGACTTCCGCGCCAGTTCCAGGGCCTTACCCACCACCTCGGGTGATATGTCAACCCCTTCTACGTCGAAACCCTTGTGTGCCAAAAAGATTGCATTTCCTCCAGCACCCATAGCCACATCAAGGGCTCTTCCCTTAGGCAAGAGCCCTATGTTGTCTACCAGGAATTGTGCTGGCTCAAGACTTCCTTTGTGTATATGGCCCATCTTCATGAACCGGCCAGCTTTTTGGCAATGGTGGCCACGTGTCTTCCTTGGAAGCGGGCCATAGCGAGTTCGTTCTCGCTTGGTACACGGCTGCCATCGGGTGCTGCGATCGTGGTGGCACCGTAGGGACTCCCACCTGTTATCTCGTCCAATGTCATCTGTCGGGTCTCGGTATAGGGCAACCCGACGATGACCATGCCATGATGAAGTAAGGTGACGTATGAGGAAATGATCGTTGTCTCCTGTCCTCCGTGCTGGGTGGCAGTGGAGGCGAAGACACTGCCCACTTTCCCCACAAGCGCATTTCCTTGCCATAATCCCCCGGTCTGGTCCAGGAAATTACGCATCTGGGCACACATATTGCCGAAGCGCGTTGGTATGCCAAAGATAATAGCATCGGCATCAGCCAGATCCTCGGGCCTGGCCACGGGGATATGTGCGAAGGCCTCGCGCGCCTTCTTCGCCCCTAACTTCTCTAGTAGGTCATCGGGGACGAGCTCAGGAACTTGAAGTAGTTCCACACTGGCTTCTTCCACCTCCCTGGCGCCTTCGGCTACCGCCTCAGCCATTTTATAGATATGACCGTACATGCTGTAAAAGACTATTTTTACCTTCATCGTCTCTCCTCCTCTTTGTGCCTCTGTTCCGTTGTTGTTTTGTGAGAGAGAGCTCCGTAAAGAGTTGTGAACCCAGCTCTTCGGATAGGCGTCGGCGCTCCTTATACATGCATTGTATCTCCCTGGCATGGGGGTTGACCGGAATCACCCTATAACCATGCCGAGCCAGATAGCTGGCCACCCTGTGACTTGGTCGGCTCGGATCTAGTGATAGGCCGACTACAGCAACGGTACGGTATTCATTCAGAATCTTCGCCTCGAGCATCATGGACTCAAGATGAAAAAGGGCACCATACCGGGTAACGGTATGGAATGCCCATGAGAACCGTTTAGAGGCGTCTATGTCTTCTTACGCCAGTCTGCGATCTCCGCTCCCTGATACTCCTCCTGTTGCGTGGTGAGGTCCAGGTTGATGACAAGCCCGGGGTGCTTCTTGACCTCACTGTCTTGCCTTAGCTTCAGATGGCGCTCCCGGGCCACCTGGACATCCTCCAACGCCTTGCTCAGGGCCACTCCAATGGCATGGCTTTTATCGATCTGGCCAGGCTCAAATCTCGGGGCAACACTGTCCTCTCCAACAGGCTCAGCAAAATGGGCAAGCTGTTTCATCTTCTCCATGGCCTGGTCCATGATCTTCCAGCCCATGGCCTCATCCTTCTGGAAGACCCAGGAGGAGCGGATATGCTGCAGCATTTCCGTATACTTACTGCTGACCTCTGCTTGCAACCGATCGAGGAACTCGGCTGGCAATTCACTTCCCCCGCCTGGAAGACCAGCAGCCTCCTCTGGGCTCAATTTGTCCAGCCTTCGCTGGAACTTCCTGGCGTGGATCGCCGATTCCCAGGCCTCTCTCTGGAGCACACGCCTTATGTGCGGATCATCCACTTTGTCTGCCTCGCCATTGTAGTGGGGGATCAGCTTCTCTTCGTATTCAACGTAGGACTTGAGCATTGTGGCCCGGCTTGTCGGATCGTGGGGATAGGGTGCTGCCGTAAGGTTAGGCTCCCCCTCCAGTTGGCCTATGATCATGCCCAGCCAATGCATATGCCACATCTCCTCCCTGGAGACGGAAATGAGGCTCGAACCCAACGGGGTGTCCTCCCCTTCCAGATAACCATGTACCAGATAGCGTATGATGGCCGCATGTTCATCGGCAAGATCCCTGTTTACCATATCGATTAATGCTCTCCTCTCCATGACTAACCTCCTTGCATTGATATCTGATTGTCCTTCGCTTGTATAAAACAACAGGAAATTCCCGGTACTGGCGAATCCCTCCAATCAAGGGTGAGGCTGGTCAGCCTCCCAACCCCAATGCCCTAAAGACCATTAATCCACTCACAACCTGTGCCAGGGCGAGAACCAAGATAGCCAGATTATTGAGTCCGTGGGCAAGGGAGAGGAGTTTTGCATTCTCTCTCCTGCGGTTCATGTACACACCGGACACAATTCCAAAGATGATAAAGGGTACCATGGCAAGTGCAACCGTGCTATGGGCGCCCATGATAAGCAACCTGCGCCAGTAGAGGTACACAACGGCCATACCCCCAACCATGCCCGCCAGTAGCAGAAAAAGCGCTATCCCCCCCAGGGCTACGTGCCGCTTCCACCGAAAAACACTCTTGTGACGGAGATGAAGGAAGCGGAAGCGTAGCACCCCCAGGTAGAATACGTACAGGGTTACTACTATGGCCATCAATTGAACAACGGGATGAATAATGAATACCACAAGTCCCTCACAATTATGGTGTCTCCTCGAAGCTCGGCCCCTTCAATCCATGGACCGAGATACAACCTTTTTTCACCCTGATCCGCAGTAGCTCAATCCCACTCCGGAATCTATTGGTTGAGAGTGGCCTTTAAGGTATCTATGTCCCCGATCGGTGTCTTGCAGGCATACCCCTGGCACACATAAACCGTGGGTCGACCGCTCATGGGTCCCATAGCAGCCACAAATGGAGCCAGGGAAGCAAGCCTTTTGCCCTCCGACCCATGAACGCGGAGCAACAGCACCTTGTTGGGCAAAAAGCTCCTCTGGATGATGTTCATCATAGCCTGCGTGGTGTCAAGCGCAGGATCTCCGGCGATGACAACCTCCTGGCTCGGGCCCACCATGAAATCAAGGGCGACCATGAGTTGTGTACAACCCATGGGGTGTTGGGTAGCCTGCCCGGAGAAAGCGCGAATCAATTGTTCAGCCCTTCGTTCTAAATCGGTATTGCCAGTCATGCGACCAAGGCGTAAAAAGTTTAAGGCAGCAACCGAGTTCCCCGAAGGGAGGGCACCGTCGTAAATCTCCTTGCTCCTCGCAATAAGTCTTTCGTTCCCCTTTCCCGTGCGTATCCCAGAAAATCTCTATCATCGCCTCATTCAGGGCAATGGCCTCCTCAAGATAGGAAACCTCAAAGGTGGCCTCATACAGTTCGATCAGGCCCCAGACCAGGAAGGCGTAATCATCCAAGTATCCTGCATGGGCCGCATTGCCCTGTCTGTACCGGCGAAGAACCCTGCCTTCGGCAGTCCTCAGGTTTTTCAGAATGAAACTTGCAGCCCTTCTGGCTGCTGCTGCATATGCTTGATCACCAAAGACCTGATATGCCTTTGCAAAGGCAGCAATCATGAGGCCATTCCAGGAGGTCAGGATCTTGTCATCTTTCAGGGGGTGAACTCGCTTCTTGCGCAGGGCAAAGAGCGTACTCCTGGCATCCTCCAGGATGGTCTCAAGTTCTTTCAGGTCCATGCCCTCTTTTTTCGCAAAACCCTGGAGCGTCACAGGCATATGGGGAATGCTGTGTCCCTCTTCAAAATTGCCGGCATCACTGATATCAAAGACCCGACAGAACAGATCTCCCAGCTCGCCCCCTAAATGCTCCTTTACCTCCCGGGGCGTCCAAAGATAAAACAGGCCTTCCTTGCCCTCGCTGTCCGCATCCTCTGCTGAATAAAACCCGCCTTGGGGTGCCCTCATATCGCGCAGGACATAGGTTAATATTTCACGGGCCACGTGGGCAAACTTGATCTTCCCTGTCGCTTGATACGCCTCAGTATACGCCATAGCCAGCAACGCCTGATCGTAGAGCATCTTCTCAAAGTGGGGGACCAGCCACCTCTCGTCCACCGAATAGCGGTGAAAACCAAAACCAACCTGGTCAAAGATGCCCCCGCTTCTCATGGCATCCAGGGTCTTCTCCACCATCTCCAATGCCATGGAATTGCCGCTGCGCTTGTGCCACCTGAGAAGAAAGGTGAGGTTGTGAGGTGTTGGAAATTTTGGTGCCCTGCCAAAACCGCCCCAGCTCGGATCAAAGGCCCTTTCAAGTTGTATGTAGCCCTTCCTCAGGGTGTCCAAACCCAGAGTATGAATCGATGTGCTCGAACCCGCCCCCGGCTGTATAGCGCGTGTGATCTCCTCGCTCACCTTCATAATACGAGAGCGATCGGCCTGCCACATACCCGCAATCTGCTTGAGGACGTCAATAAAACCCGGCATCCCCATGCGGCTGGTCTTTGGAAAATAGGTACCCGCCAAAAAAGGTTCGCCCTCGGGTGTCATGAAGATGGAAAGAGGCCACCCCCCCTGCCCGCTCATTATCTGGCACGCCGACATGTAGATTCGGTCAATGTCCGGGCGCTCCTCACGGTCTACCTTGATGGCGATGTAACGTTCGTTCAGAAGTTGCGCCACCTCCTCATCCTCAAAGGACTCGTGTGCCATCACGTGGCACCAATGGCAGGTCGCATACCCGATGGAAAGGAAGATCGGCTTGTCCTCCTTTTTCGCTGTTTGAAAGGCATCCTCACCCCATGGATACCAGTCCACCGGGTTCTCCGCATGTTGGAGAAGATATGGGCTCTGCTCGTGGATCAAACGATTTGAAACGCTTTTTGCCGTTTCATCAGCGGTGGCCACGTGGACCCCTAAACAAAAGATTACAAAGAAAACCCCAAGCCAGAGGGCGAGCCTCATTCTACCCATCATCCCGAGCGCCCCGGATAAAACAAATTAGTGCTCCCCAAAAGCTGAGGCTCATGGTGGCTTCTACTTTCCCTTTACCTTAAACTCCAACCAATCAACCATCTCCTGGAGGTTCTTCGATAGGTACCAACGGCCGTTGGCAAAGACACCATAGTCGGCCCCAGCCATGGCAGAGGCATACCGGGTGGAATTAGCAAAGAAGAGCCACTGCTCCACCCATTTTTTTTCAATGGCCTCATTGAAGATGCTGTCATTGTGGGCAAGCCCCTTGGCCGCTCCCTTTTCCCAGGCAGAAACCAGTACCTTCGTGGCCGCCAAGGTCATCTCATTTGAGGTCTCGATGGTGTTTTCAAAACGGCTGAACTGACCATCCACCCACCCCTGACTGTGGCAGGAAAGGCAGACCTTTTGCATCGTCGTTCGTCTCTTGTCCTGCTCTTTTTCATCAACCAGATACTCCACCACGGGTTCTCCAGTCAGCTCCGTGGGCAGAGGCAGTCCGGCCTTGTTTTTGATTATGGTAGTATCCGGTGATCTTGGGTGCGCGTGGGCATAAATCAGACCGAATATCCTCCAGGGGATGCGGTCATTCATCTGGTGGCTCCGCTCTGCTATCACCTCGCCTTCTTCTGAGGCCACGAGACTCACGTGGCAGGTGCCGCAGGTGGGTGCTGTAAAATCTTTCCCCACGGTCCACGGGACTGCTGAGTAGTCCCATGCCTTGCCAAGTGCGGAATAGATATTTCCGTGTTTGCTGACCGTGTAGACCTTGTGTGCCGGCACATCAGGGCCTTGGTGACACTCAGAGCAGGTATGGGGCTTTCTGGCCATCTCGATAGAAAACTGATGCCGTGGGTGGCAGGCACTACATGATCCCTTACTCCCATCAGGATTGACTCGCCCCACACCCTGATTGGGCCATCCAGATAAAACTGGGAGTTCCATCTCCCCAAAATCCGTCTCCACGGCCCTTACACCCGTCACCTCTACCTTGGTGCCGTGGCAGTAATAACAGGAATCGGCATTGGTCTCAGGGCTTGGTTCCTTTATGGTAGTTTTCATATCCTCAAAGGTCTGCACCCCATTGGTGGCCACCACCAGGCTGTGATACACGAGATTGTTTTTAAGATTGCCATAGGCGTGTGACATTAAGTTGTGGCCGTACTGTTTCACCTCCACGGCATGACACGTAGCACAGTCCTGGGGGGTCACCACCGTATGGACCCGGTAACCCTCGTGCTCAAAGGAATCATTGTGTGTTTCAGCCCTCAGGATGTGGCATTCAGCGCAGCCAACCGCAACACCCGCGAGATATTCAGGCAGCTTCTCCACTGAAATCCTCCTTTGAAGATCCGTTTTCTTGAGGGCCTCAGCCGGGGTTACCCTGCTCATCCTGCTTCTCTCCCAATCAGCCACTATCCCCGGGTGTAGTGTTCCATGGCACTCAATGCAAGACTGAGTGTCTTGGCTTATTGCGGCGTTGTTCGCGAATGCCACCGATGTGGAAACAAACACTATCAACAGGGGAAATACAATTTTCCTCATGGCACACCTATTAATGACTAGGGCTCATAAGTCCTTATCTGTATCCCTCCATGATCTCCTTGAGCATTGCCCGACCTGCTTCCCTATCAACCAAGGGACCTTGGGATAAGACGGGGAAGTGATCTTCGAACGAAGGTCTTTCGTTTCGGTAAATAATGCCGATCGGGATCCTCTCCCCCCATTCACAAGCCACCTTCATGGCTGCCTCCCAGTCCGTTGGATCGTATGCCGAAGGCAAGGTGTAACACCGCTGCTTATACCAGGCAAAGGTGTTCACCTTGTTGAAAGAGACACAGGGCTGCAGCACGTCAATCAGCGCAAAGCCGCGATGAGCTATACCCTGTTGGATCAGCCCCGAAAGCCCATCGCCCATTTCGGCAAAACCGCGGGCCACGAAAGCGGTCCTCATGGCTACGGCCACTGCGATCGGGTTGAAGGGCGCAGATGCAACGCCTTCCGGCTGGGCTTTGGTCACAAAACCCTCGGCGGAGGTAGGGCTGGCCTGCCCCTTGGTCAGGCCGTACACCTGGTTGTTATGCACCAAAAGCGTTACGTCGATGTTGCGACGGATAGCTGCCAAAAGGTGATTGCCGCCCTCACCGTAGTTGCACCCATCGCCGCTCTCAACAACCACGGTGAGTTCAGGGTTGGCGAGCTTGATGCCAGTAGCCACGGGGAGTGATCGGCCATGAAGGCCATTGAAGACATTGGCATTCAGGTAGTGCGGTGCCTTGGCGGCCTGTCCGATGCCGGAGACAAACACCACCTCATGCGGTCTCAGATTGCCGGCTACTAATGCCTGCTTAACCGCCTTGAGAATGGAGAAGTTCCCACACCCTGGACACCATGCTGTCTCGTAGTCACCATAATCCTCAATGGTTACCATCTTGATCCCCCTTTTCGCCCTCGCCATCAGCTCAGCTCCCCGAGAATGGACTCCGGCGTCAGTGGCAGGCCATCGTATCGGAGAACCTTCTTGTCGATCTGAAATCCCGTTTCTCGCCGGATCAGCCGCCCCAGCTGGCCAAAGGCATTTCCCTCTATTGAAACAACGTGCCGCGCCGACTCGAGAGGGCCCATGAACTGCTCCGGGACCATCGGCCAGACCTGTGAGAAATGGAGTGTGGCGACCTTCTCTCCTTGAGACCTCATCAGGGAGGCAGCCTCCTGCACTGCCCCATTGGTTGATCCCCACGAGACCAGCAGCAGCTCAGGATTCGGATCCCCATCCACACCAGGCGGGATGACCTCGGCCTTGATCCCCTCCCCCTTCCTTAGCCTCTTCTCCACCATCTGCTTGCGCACCGAGAGGTCTTCAGTGATGTGACCGTCCTCTGTATGTTCATCGCTGTCGACCACGACAAGGTGTTCAGTCATCCCCGGTCGCAGGCGAGGTGAAACACCACTGTCGGTGATCGCAAACCTCACATACTGCGATGACCCAGCCACTTCAGTGCCAGCCCTCACCGGGGATACGTTCTCCACCTCAAAGGGCGCCACAGCACGGTAGGAATCCGCAAGGAACTGATCGGTTAAGAGAAACATGGGCCCCTGATACCGCTCCGCCAGCTCAAAGGCCCTGCGCGTGAGGTGAAAGCACTCCTCCACCGTTCCGGGACTGAAGATGGCACGCGGAAACTCACCGTGACCGGCATGCAGAACGAACTCCAGGTCCGCCTGTTCGGTTCGTGTAGGCAGGCCCGTTGCCGGTGCTGGTCGCTGGGCCACCACGACAACCAGGGGGGTCTCTGTCATGGCTGCCAGGCTAACGCCCTCCACCATGAGGGCAAAGCCACCCCCAGATGTGCCCACCATGACCGGTGCGCCAGCAAAAGAGGCCCCTATAGCCATGTTAACGGCTGCAATCTCGTCTTCCGCCTGTTCGACGATCAGGCCCATTCTCTTGGCTTGCCCAGCAAGGGTCAGAGCAATAGAGGTCGAAGGGGTCATGGGATAAAAGGAGTAGAATCGCAAACCCGCGGAAACAGCCCCAAGGGCAATGGCCTCGTTTCCGTTGATCATCAAGCGCCGGGAGGGGTTGGAAACCGTGAGGAGTTTACGACCGAGTGTCGCATTCGCAGCCGCCCACCCTGTTGCTGCAGCAAGTGCACGATGGTTTTCCGCAACTAGGCTCGTATCTTTCTTTCCAAAGAAATCGTCGACTGCCGCTGCCATCAACTCTTGGTCCAACCCAAGGAGGGAGCCCACCACTCCGAGGGCCACAATGTTTGAGAACCTCTCCTGGGCTAACTCCCTGAAAGGAACCTTTAGAGCGGAATCACCGCCAATATCAAAGGCGCCATCAAGGACGATCAGTCCATCAGAGGGGAGATCCCCACTGTATAGCGACACCGTATCCCTATCGAGTGCAACAAGGAGATCTACCGACTCCCGGGGCGCAATGACCTCATCAACTGCTACTCGGATGGCAAAGGTATTGTGTCCACCTCGGATGCGAGACTGATAGCTCTGGGTGACGCAAATGAAATAGCCGCTGCGCACAAGGCTCTTGGCGAGTATCTGTCCGACCGTTACCAATCCCTGACCGGCCTCCCCGCCGATAAGGATGTTCAAACTATGCCTGGCTTTATTATCGCTACTGTTCTCCATTGGGCGTCCCCCTATCACCACCCTCACTCCATGTCAAACTCCTTGAAGTCAAACCAGTACCCTGTCCTGCTCACATAGTCTATCTCCGCCCTGACGAGGGCCATGTGCCCTTCCTCGATCTCAACAAATGGGGCAAACAGCCCTTGTCCCTCTGGCTGCAGCTCTCTGACCATCCTCTTGTAGAACTTACTGGTATTGACCTCCACCTTCAAGGCCTCAGTGAGCATCTCGAGCTCACCCCCTTTATTCTTGTCCGCCCTATGGGTCTCGAGTTTACTGATCCCCTCTCTGATGACCTCTTCAGACGGAATCGTGGTCTCCAGCCGTTCAGCTGTTATCCTCCCGGCTCCCCTCCACTCATAGAGCTTGATCTGGAGGTAATCAAGGTGGTCCTGCTCTTCATCGGCCAGCACCCGGAATATGCGCTTTCCCACAGGGTCGGTAGCAACTTCCTCGGCCTTCCGGTAGACATCTCGGACCTGGGCCTCAAATTCCATGGCGGTCTTGATTGCCTCTTCGATGGTCACTATCCCTTCCACAGGCCATGTATGTTACAGTACTCACGGGCTGTTATCTGGTCTGCCTGGATATCAAAGGTGGCCTCCGGCACACCCCCCGGTCTTAGAAACTCCCGGTAGGCTTTTCCGTCAGCTATAACCTCTATCCATTCGATATAGTGTTTTTCCTCCATGGGATGGGGAACGCTCCCGACTTTCACCTTGATGCCACCTGCGGTCTTTTCCACCACAGGCACGTGTTTCTCCTTGGCAGCATCAACTGCCCCTTCCACGAGAAGCTTCATCGGCTCTCCACAGCATACAAGCTCCCCCTGCCCCTCGTGGAGCACCTCCACGATGTTGCCGCAAATCTCACACTTATAAACCTGTAGTCTCTCCGTCATTTTTTACCTCCTTCTCTACGTTTTGTTTGACTCCGCCCGAAGCCAGAGAACCCACAAGACCCCCTCTGGGTCCTTCATGCGCTATCGTTATCTCTTGTTCGGTAAATCTGGATCCTTTACCCACCTTCACCGCTCTCATCAACACTAGGTCTCACAGATCACTTACCATACATCAGCTCCCATTCCTTAGCAATTTTCCGCCAAGAGTTCAAAACAGGCCCGGGAACAGTCGCACGAAAGCCTATGTTGCAAGTGCCGACTAATCCCGTACCATCTTTGATACTAAATATAAAAATGCAACGCCCAAAAATAGAAATCCCGCATTCTCAAATCCCTTTTCTTCATGGGTTTCCGGAATGAGATCGGAAGCGCCAATATAGAGAAAGGATCCCCCTGCCATAGCAATCCCACCATCCCCTCTGATAGACCACCGATAAAAGTAAGGGAAATCAGAGCCCCTAACGGGGTAGCCACAGCCACGGCAATGGACAGGATCAGGGCCGTTTTTCTCTTTATCGAGCCAATCAGGAGAGAAAAGCTGGTAACACCCTCGGGAAGCTCGTGTACGATAACTCCCAGGGCGGTCAGTAAACCCAGATCTACTTCAAAGCCCACCCCAATAATAAGACCATCAAGAAGGGAGTGAAAAAAAAGGCCGGAGAACATGACCATGCCCTTGGTGTGCTGGGGATTGCCCTTTTCCTTGAAGTGGATCTCGGATCCTGAATGGACCACCATCACATTCTCCAGCAAATAAAAGAGGAGAAAACCAATAAGAATAAAGAGCACGGCATTTTTAGAGAGTTCCAGTGATTCTGGAAACAGGTGGAAGAAGGCGATCCCCAAGATTAACCCGGCCGCAAAGGAATTTACATAATGGGAGTGCCTGAGGACCCACCCCTCCTTCAGAGTAACCATCATGATTCCCAAAATCGTTGATAACCCAGCGATGGTGCTATAGAAAATGATGCTCAATTCAGTGCCCATCGTCTTTACCTATACATTCTTGGGAGTTAGCATCTTTCAGTAGATCGTCGCCGCAGGATTCACTTTCGAATTGGATAGTAGTATGTTCCATGCTGTATTTACCCTGGAGAAGTCCTTCAATCTCCTTTAACACTTGAGCGCTCCTGCTGGTTAATAGATCTTCAATTAAGACGTGGGCGCTCATAGCATAAATCCCGGAGGTAATAGTCCATAAATGCAGGTGATGTACGTCTTTTACCCCTTTAATCTTGCGGAGGTCGTCTACTAGATACCAGCCGGTGTAAAGGATCACTAATGCTCCGAGAATTACCCCAACAGAAGAAATGGTATCCCCCACTATATGCAAAAAGGCGGATTTTACATTCAGACTCTTCTGGGTGGATTTTCGCAAAATTGTGATACCCACCCCATTGGCTAGGAGCCCTATGGCTGCTACAACCAGCATAAATAAGCCCTTGATTTCCTGTGGATGAACGAGGCGCTGATATGCCTCATAGAATATGTAAAAGGAGATGAAAAGCAGTAACATGCCATTAAAGAAGGCGGCCAGGATCTCCACTCGATAAAACCCGAAGGTCTTTGAGGCTGTAGGAGGTCTCTGGGCGAATCTTATGGCAAATATAGTCAAGCCCAAAGCCAATATATCGGTTAACATATGCCCGGCATCGCTCAGCAGGGCAAGACTATTCGCCAGAATGCCGCCGATTATCTCCGCGACCATCACCAGGGCAAGAATTGATAAGACAATCAGCAGATTCCGCTGAGTGGATGAATATGCCCGATCATCTGATTTCATGGGCTGGTTGATATAGTGAACAGTCATGAGATATTCGCCCTTCGCGTTACAACAGGCTCTTTTGGCTGATCTCCACCGCGCGATCCATTTCTGCCTTGAGTTCCGGCGGGAGTCCCTCTATCTCCACGTGCAAAAATCCCCTGACGATAGTAGCAGTCGCCTCCTCCTGGCTTAATCCTCGGGCCATGAGGTATTCTACTTCCTCCTGGGCGATCTTCCCCACTGCCGCCTCATGGGAAAGGTTTATCCCCTCATCGGATAGGATCAAGCCTTTACACTCAAGATGGGCCTTTATTCCCGGGACTTCTCCTCTTATGTGACCACGGGCAATAATCCTTCCCCCGTTGGTGATGGCCCGCGCGATGACCTCCGCCCGAGTACCCCTGGCCTTCAACAACACCCGGGAGCCCACGTCCATCTCTGATCCCGGAGTGGCAACGAGGATGGAATTGTACCTGGCGGTGGAGCCTTCACCCACCAGATGGGTTACTGGATACATCTGCAGGGTAGCTACCGGCTGCATACAGATGTAATTGGAGAGGAAACCGCCATATTCTCTGCCCAGTTGTGGATCATGGTAAAGCTGAGCTTCGCACCTTTCTTGACATAGAATTCGGAAATCCCCACATGCAGACCAGATCTCACATGAGGGGCAGTAGCGCACCCGGTAATAATGTGAAGCTCAGATGCCTCCTCCGCTATGATGATATTGTGTACATCCTGGGCAAGGTTGTCCTCCGCTAAATAGAGACAGGCCTGAAGCGGATAAATGGACTTGGCCCCCGG
>SMTZ1_10002262_pt1 | contig 19550 bp, 18 predicted proteins | sample DeeMarSWOR136_30_FD_25667 | JGI IMG/M metagenome (IMG submission 25667)
AGACGTTCAAGGCGTTGGCCGCGCTGGCCGCCATCGTCGTGATGGCGGTCGTGTTCTCCGCCCTCGTCTCGGCCGTGATCGAGACAAAGGAGGAGGCGTTCCCCGGCGTGGCGCCGGGGAAGTACTTCGCCGTCACCGCCTCCCAGAACAGGGAGGCAATCGTCGTCCCGCTCGACGAGGGCGGGACGTACGAGGTGACGGACGGTGGATTCCGCAGGGTCCATCGTGGGATCCTCTGGGACACGAGGGAGGACCTCGTGCGTTCGGGGGAGTAGCACGAGCCTGGTACCCTACTGCCAGGCAAGGGAAGAGCGCGGGATAGTGATTATCCCGCGCTCTTTTTCATGAGAGGGGGGTCATGTGTTGACCCTGATGGTCGTGTTCTTCGCCCTGGTGACGATATTGGGGCTGATGGCGTTGTTTGTCCAGCTGCACGAGATCAAGTCTCTCGTGCGGGACGGAAGGACATCGACTCCGGAGTCGGTTCCGGAGTCGGCTCCGGAGTCGGCCCCGGAGGCGGCACCGGAGGCCCCCTCGGCAGCACCGAAGAGGAAGAAGAGGGCACCAGGCTGAAGGAAGAAAGCGGTGGGCAGCTGGGCGGGGGGCGCCGGCCCGGCTAACCCCGCCGCTTTCTTTTTGCTATCAGCAAACTTCTATATTGTCGAGGATAGATGTTGACGAGTCGGGAGGATATCAGCTACAATTCGTATGAGAGGATCTACCGCCGTTTCTGGATAAGGAGCAAAAAACATGGCTCAACCGGACATTCTTGGCCGAACTGCGACAGTCGGCGAGCCGTTCAGTGCCGATGACACCGAGCTTCTTTTCGTCGGTGCAGCCGCGCAGTCGCTCGTTGTGCAGAATCTGGAAATCGCCTATCGCCAGAATGTTACGCGGCTCTGGGAGATCGGGACGGATAAGCAGTATTTCGTTTCCGGTCATCAGGAGGGTAACATGGCGATGGCTCGGGTCGTTGGGCCCAAGCCGCTCGTCAGCAGCTTCTTGTCCCAGTACGGCGACGTTTGTAATATTCAGAGCAATCATATCACGCTCTGGGTGAAGGGGGCATGCGGCACCGAGGCGGGCCGAATCAAGGCTACTGGATGCGTCGTAACGCAGGTTGCTTACCGTGTCGCCGCGCAGGATATGGTGATCAACGAGGCTGTACAGCTGCTCGTGGCGCGGGTCGAGCAAGGCTAAGCATTAGCCGACCAGCCGGTCGGATAGTAGCAAGGTAAGCCCGCCTGGTCGGTGATGACTGGGCGGGCTTTTCAACAGCAGAAGTTAGTAGAAAGCAGTTATGCGTGAAAACGAAACGCTTAAGAAGCTCCAAGTTTTAGGCCGCGAACATACAGACCTTCACGCACCGTCCGCAACCGACGTACATGACACGTTAATGCTTGGTACCATCCATGACGTTTTCTCGCACACGGGCGCGTACCAAATAGCTACGACATACGGTGATCTTCGTGAGGCCGTGCTGCTTTCACATTCAGGCACGTCGCCGCTTGGCGCTCGTGAGATTAATCAACTTCAGATTGGCGATCCCGTAGTCTGCTTTTTCCCCCAGCAGCACAGTTATGGTTACATCATAAGTGCGGCTCCGTCGCAGCATTTCGATCCCAGATTCAATTTGCCCGACTCGTTGGTGCTTCGCTCTCGCGTGGGCTTTTTTGAAGATCAGATGCACTACACGCTGTATGAAAATGACGAAAACCGGCTTATCAACGCGAGCTGCGGGCGACCTGTGGATACGCTGCAGGGAGACTGGGGATATATCAATGAATTCGGCGCTGCCTTATGGCTTGGGAAGCTACTGGTACAGCTTCGGGCTTCTGATATAGCCAAAGTCGAGGCTTTCTGCGGAGACAACCTGCTTCGTATCTTTGGCTACAATCTGCATACGATGACTGCCGCCCGCGAGCGATTCTCGTGCGACGACGAGGGAGAATACGACGAGATCGAGCACTGGACCCCATTTATGTGGGAGTCGCTCGGTCTATACAAGCCCGGCAAGGAAGTATTCGAAGAGAATGAAGGTGATGCCGGAGGACTTAAGCAGGGACAGGAGAAAACGAGGTTCGAGCCCAAAGAAGAGAAGCAGACGATGGCGTTCAGGGGACTCAAACTTCGCGGCTATATCGGCGAAGGTTCCAGGGAACTGACGACGCTTCTGCCGCCCGATGGAGAAGAAATAGCCAAGCGGGACGACGAGCTTAAGTTCCGTGGCGTGCTGGAAGTAACGAACAGCCTCGATGGAACCTATGCCGTACGCTCGGCCAAGGAGATCATCCTTGAGAAATCCCTGATGGTCCCGGTCCCGCGCCAGCTGAAAGATCCGGATGATCCAGAAGGCGATAAAGCATCAGGAAGCGACGCCAATTACAAGTCTGCAGGCTATTACGGAAGCGGACCCGACCACGAAAAGAAGACGTTCAAATGGCCGGAAGATAAAGACTACGCGGACGTTCGTAATACGCTGTTGTGGGAGTACGAGGAGTATCTATTCAATAAGTTCGCCCTTCAGGTCCTGGATTCCCACGAAGAAGACTGGGAAACGCCCGAAATGGCGGACGTGAAGATTGATGATTCCAAAGACAACGAGATCGACAGCGAACTCTACGAGTCGTCCCTGGAGTTTGATGCAGCCCGTAAGTTGCCCAAATACGGGGAAGTCCAGATAGATCAGCGATCCGACTACAAGATCCGTTATTATCAATCCCGCTCCTGCTTCCACATGATGGACGACGGCTCCATCGTCATCGAGGACGGCTACGGCTCCCAGATCGTAATGTCCGGAGGACACATTCATTTCACCTGTCAGGGGGATGTATTCGCCCGCCCGGGACGAAACTTCATAGCATGGGCACCTCGCGACTTCATAGCGCGGGCGGGCTGGTGCGCGGAAGTATCGGCTGCGAAGAAGGACTTGAGACTTAAAGCCGAGAATAACGTGCACGTGCTGGCACACGGTGATAAGAGCAGCGTGCTCATCGAATGCAGGGCAACGGATCGACCGAGCAAGTCTGACTGGACCAGTAAATACGGAGAGGATATCGAATCCGGAGGAGTCATCGTCAAGGCCGTGGAATCGGCGATCGATATCTGGAGCAAGCGCGTATTTGCCGGCTCCAGAAAGGGGGACGACGGGAGAGTCGAACTAAGCTCGGGTACCGGTAAAACGACCATCGGTGGCGGCGAAGTAGGGGTCGAGGCGACTGATTTATACGGCGTGCTCGTAGGCGGAGCACGGCGGGCCACCGGCTGCGCAGCCCAGTTCAATATGAATATGAGCGGGGCCCAGCTTATCTCGAAGCTCGATATCGTGGGTAATCTCGGTATCTGGCAGGGATGCAAAGGCGCAGGTAAACTGGAGAGCGACGGGAACATTCTCACAAAAGGCGCTATAATCGCCGATGGTGGGATGTCCACAGAAGCCGTTATGGCTGCCAGTACGATGGTAGCCATGAGCCCGCATAATGCTAAAGGTAAAGGCGTTCCTTCCAACGTCGTACCGCGCGGTGGACCAACCCAGGCTCAGGCCGAAGCTGCCAAGGAGCCGCTGTACGGTGAATTCGAGGACGTAACGCTCGACGATTCGGACATCGGTGCGGGCAATCAGGCGGTGTGGAAAGAGATCGGTTTCAGCTTCAGGAAGTCCACGGAACACTATAAGATAGCGACCGATTTCAGGTTGCCGGAAAGCCGTTGGCAGCAGATGTACAGGGTGTTCGGGACCAATAAGCAATGGGACGAACCGGTTGTGGAAGCGCCGGATGGCACGGAAACCCGTCCGCATCCCGGGCAGAAATCGTGGGACGAGGATTCGCATTACACGTACACTGAACCCGGTTCGGCCAAGAATGTCGACTACAGAAAGGGTCAGGCCAAGAAGCGGGAAGAGCAGTCGGAAGAGCCGCCCAGCCTTACTGACGCGAAGCTGTCTTCGGAGTACGTGATTACGATCCAAGAGTCATGAGGAGAAAGTGATGCCAGCATTTGAACAGCCGCCGAAAGGTCCCAAGATCGGTCCGATGAAACATTTCAGCGAATTGCCAGCCGATAAGAAGGCGACGCTGGGCGACCTGGACAAGCTGTCCAAAGAGATATTCGAGCCCGCAAAACTCGATCCGAGGGTGGAGGCAGAAGAGAAAAAAACGGACCCGGGCGAGGATACCACTCCATACGACCCGCAAGATATCGCCGACGAATTGGCGGCAATGCAGACGGTGCTGGAGCGGGAAGCGCCGGAGAAGCCCGACGAAATGGAACAAGCGGCTGTCCCGTCAGACGAAGACAAGCAGCAGTTCCTGCGGTCGATTCTCGGTGATACGGCATACGCCAAAGAATACTCCCTTTTCGGTGGCATGCTCGTGGTGACGATGACAGATATTTCGCCGGCGTTAGAAGATCGGATCTTCGAGCAGCTCGCACGGGATCAGGCTGATGGCACGATAAAGACTCAGGCGGACTGGGATCTCATGGAGGACAGGTACCGCATCGTAACCAATATCTCCAAGATCCTGTGGATGGGGAAACAAGCCGTCTCCGACTACAATACCGAAGATCTTCGCGAACGAGTGAAAGCGCGTATCGACTCATTGAAGAGTTCGGTGCTTTACCGGGTGCTCCTGCGCGTGACCCGTATATTCAGGCGTCATCTCGATATTTTGTGCGAACGGTCGATGACTCCGGATTTTTGGCAAAGCGCTGGGCCCAGCTCGCAATCAGAGCCCAGCTCTCAGGGGCGATCCAATACGGAAAGACAGCCCGCAACCGCGAGCTGATAAAGGAGGCGGCGATATTCGACGTATTAGAGCGCGATCTTTTGGCTCAAATGCATGGTATGTTGTATACGGAGCACGTGGCGATAGCGGGAGGGGCGACAACACCCGAGGCGGTCAGGGACGAGCTGGAGGGGGCTGCTGCAAGGTACAATAGCTGCGGCGAACTGCGGCTTCCGTGGATGCGCTGGGCAGCCCGCAAGACTGCCGAGCAAGCGTATAGGGAGTCTCTTGAGCGAAGAAAAGATCCGATGCACATGAAGATGCTCAAGGATCTGCAGAGCGAGCTGGATTCGGAGGCCAAGAGAATCTCTGATGCCGTCGCGCAGGAAGTGGAGATTCGTAAAGCCGCGACCGATCATGCAAAGAGCTTGCAGGACAAGATGAGGAAACGCCATGGCAGAATTTCTGGGCGAAGGCCGCGAGCCTCGCGCTAAGAGACAGGCGAAACCGGCGCAACGTGCGCCAGAGCGAACCGCGCCACAAATTCGTCACAGACAGCCGGCTCCTCCGCGAGATACCGGTATTCATAAATTCGTGGCCGATTTCAAGAATGAACTCAGCACTATTGAGGCGGCTCTTCACAAGTTATTACAGCACGATCGCCCACGCTTCGACACCTTGAGAGCCCAGGCCAAGGATTTCCTGACCCACCAGGTTAAATCCGTGGAGCACACCGAGCGGGAACGGCTGAAAGTCGTAACCATTCCACAGGTGCTGGAGCGCGAAGTTCGTACCGCCAAAGAGCTTATCCGGCATTATCCGGAAGCTCAGCGTGCACGCCTTTTGAAAGATTTCACCGCCGACGCCAGGCAGGCTGTCGCATCCGGTGTCCCACAGCTGCTGGCCAACATTATAAGGGCTACTTCAAAGCTGTCCGATCCGGTCGTGCTCAGGCCCGCTCGCGGAAATGCCGTCGAAGCGCTGATGAAAGTGGCGAAGTCCATGCGGGCCGGCAGGCTGGCTTTCGTACCTGCCGAAACCAGGAAACAAGCGCAACAGCTTCTCAATCTCGTATATGGCCGTCGAACCGGGCGTCCGGCTACCTGGCGGGATAAAGAGACCGCGAAGATCATCGAGCAGCACCGCTTGATTCCGTTATCGATGCCGCGTACAGAGGAACCACGATACAAGCTGGCATCGGATGTAGCCCGCACGCAGCTGGCAAACTTGCACGCGGTCGATTCTCCGTCGCAGCCGAGAGCTTTGTCTATTCCGGAAGTTGTAGCCCACAAGCTGGAATCCAGTATTCCACGGTTCCAGTCGGAGGGTGCGGGCGTAGGGCCGAAGATCATCGATACAGGCGAATCGGCAGTTCAAGCGAATAACATGACCATCGTATATCGCGACGATTCGCAGCACGTAGCTCACCCCGAGTCGCTGCCGGCTGGAACGGCGGCGGCCCGGCGAGATGCAGCTGCCGCTGCTCGTACTCGTTTCCAGAGACCACCCCTTTCAGCGACAGCGGCAGCTGCACCAACTTCTGCTTCTCATTCGGTAGCCACCGGTGCTGACGCTCAACTATCGCAAAGTCGTGGCGGATTGGGGGCCAGCACCGGAGGTGGCACTGTCGGCGGTTCCGGCGGTCCGTTGCGAATCGAAGGACGCATGCGAATACCCGAGCTGAACAACATGCTCGCAGATATCGAAGGGACGCTGCGACGTGGCTGAAATTCTTGCGTGCCGTCGCGGACTGGTGACTTCCATGCCTGGCTGCAGGGGAACGCCTGGCAAAATTAAGCTGAGCCCGGCATTCAACCCGATGGCTGCCATCATCGAGGCGATTACCACCAATCAATCGGTAAACGTGCAGTTCCAGCCGTCGCTCGGTGGGCCCGTCTATGTGTACGTGTTTGGCGACAATATGGGGGATATCTCGATCGCAGGTACGGCGTTCGCCGGTATGTGCGATGATTCATCGAAGAGCGGATTGAAGGAAGTGCTCGATTACTATAACGAGAATAGGGCATCGCAACGCCAGGAGGTGGTGACAGTTACCTACGGATCCGAGAGCTTGGAGGGGTTCCTGACGCGCATGGAGCTGAGCCCATTGGACCCGCTATTCATGCTTTCCAAGTTCACGATAATGATTAATACGTTACCGAAAGAAGAGTAGAGATGACCGAAACGACAGAGCTTACGAGCATGCCGAACCAAGCTCGCACGTTGCTGTTGAATCGAGATGGCGATACCCGCCCTACGGCCGCTTTCTTCGGCGAGGAGTACGTGCCGCCGTCATTCAAGGCCGTGGAGCTGCCAAGCGAGCTTCTGACCGTGAGAAGAGCGTTGTTCGGCTCGAACCCGGATAATGCCGGCATGAACTACATGCTGTGGCATTACATGCGGTTGCTGCACTCCACGGAGTATTCTTCGTATGTCATGGCGCTCGATACGCGAATTACCTATATGCACAAGCGCTCGCTCATCGATTACGAGTTTGGGCCAGGCATTACTCCGGACGACGATGCCTTGGATTTTTCCGGCGGATCCAGTCTTGGAGGTGCGGATGGTAGACTGTATGCGTCCTGGCGAATCACATATTCTGGCGGCGTCGAAATAACCAATCTCCAGACAGGCTTCTCTGAATTGCAGACGCCGGTCGTAACAGATGGTTTGACTAATTTCATGCCCTTGACCGGCATGTCAAGTTTGCTGGTTCGCATCCGCGTGCCATTAACAGCCACGAGCTGGGTAGTGGAATATTTGGAACAGCCGACGAGCGAGCTTGATCCGATTACACGTGCCGAGCAGCTCGGTTCGATCGGAGACGAAGCATATGCTGCCCTGTTTCCGAATCGAGCGCCTTATAAGCTATTCAAGCAGTTATGGGAGCAGCATTCCGAATTTCCGTATAAGATCAGCGGTGCGCTGCTGGCTCTCGTATATTTGACCGAAGAATACAGGACGACACTGGTCTAATGGGCGACACGAATTACTATCATGTTCGATGGAGCGCGCATGCCGAGCTGGATGGCCAGCGTATCGATATTTCGTTCTTGCAAGCTGTCTACATGCTCGATGCAATACCGACCATAACGTTTTCACCGGTAGTGGGTGTTAACGCGTCTTCCGGTGAAGATGCCGGTGGCGTGGAGCAGTTGCTGAATGCGGCTCCGTTTACGCCTATCAAAGTTTACATCAAGGGCGAAACTGACGAGGACGGTCCGCAGGGATCTGGTACGCCTGGTTTCAAGTATAATACCGACGTACTGATTTTCGACGGCTATTTCACTGGCGTTACCTACCAGTCCCTTCGCAGCGCAATCGGCGGAACTGTCACCGTTCGGGCTGAAGCCGCCAGCTGGCTGGTGGGCTTATTGGGAACAACCGTTCACAATCAATATACCGCGATCAAAGGTCCGGGTGGATTCGCTGAAATAGCTAGTGTCGGTAACGAGGCGAATCCAACTCTCGCGCCCTGCAATATAAGCAACGTGTTCGTGGCAGGAGCTGACCAGGCGGTAGCTGACTTGTGGCGTGAGTTCATAAAGCCTTTATTCAATGCTATAACCGAAGTTGAATCCGTGTGGGGCAGCGAGGATAACACCTCGGCAATCGATGCGCTGGACAAGATGGATAACGATGCCGGATTTCCTGGCGATTCGGCTGATATTACGCTCAGCTTTGGTTCCCTCGCGCCCGCCGTGTCCAAGGAAACATTCGGTGAGTGGCTCGGGTCTTCGGTTGCGAAGCATCTTTTCTACGCCTGGAAATGCGGATCTCTGTGGGAAGCTCTTATAAGCTTAAGTAAAGAATTTCGATTCCGCATAGTTCCACTGATCGAAACCGCCACGTGCGCACCGGTATTCGGAGCGCTCGGTGGCGACGCGTATATAGTTGTCGGTGCAGACGAATATCACGATATCACGATGGCAATGCAGACTCCCGAGATGATCACGAAGATCGTCGTCGTGAGCAGCGGATCTGCGATTACGCATCCGTTTTCGGGCAAACCGATAACAAGCGCCGTGGTAGGAGAAGCATCGGCTAAGGAAGCCTTTGCGGGTCCGTTGCTGGAGGTAGCCGGGAAAGCGGTTAAAATACAGGCGCCCACCTGGCTGGTGAACGAGCCGGCTATAGGTAGATTTACAAAGATCAGCCTTGGTAAAGACAAGATGGCGATTCCGGACGCCAGTAATCCGGGCGCGTTTACTTCCACCCCGTCCGGCGATGACGACTATATTGAGACTCTTAATACGTTCCTACGTACCGAAGCCGGAGATGCGTTCGCGAAGACCGTCATGTACGACACCTTGCTCGCCTCCAGGGTCGGCGGGTTAGCCGGCAGGTTCAGGCTCGATATAGCCCCCGGATCCACCATTGCCGTGGAAGTTATCGGGGGTAAATTCAGTCAGGGGGCGACCGATCAATATATTTATGGTTTGGTGCAGGGCGTCACATTGGAGATGAACGCCGGTGACTCCGGCGGTTCAGGTCGTGCTGTTACAGTGCTAGGATTGTCGTATGTACGCACCGGTCAAGAACATACGGGCTATGGCGGCTATATGACCGAGGACGAACATCCGCTATACAAGACGGCGTATAGAGGCACAAAGCTTTGGATAGAAGGCTAACTCTATGGAATTGGCGCGGTCCCGTGTTATAATGCGGTACGCTTGCTGGAGGTAGATATGCCGAAGTCCAAAGGGCAATTTGGCACGGATTTCGGATTCAGTAAAACTGTTTCCGAGCAAAATAAAGTAACTCCGCTGGATACCGCATTCAGCTCCTGGCAACAGAAGAAGACGCCTGAGTCGATGCAGGAACTGTTAAAGGCTTCCGATTCTGTTATTGGCAAAGCACTTACGTCATATGCCGGCGGCGATAAATCGTTAAAGCCGTACGCGAAGCGGCTTGCAATCGGGGCTTTCAGGAAGTTCGATCCCCGCATGCAGACGAAACTGCAGACCCACCTGTTCATACAGCTGCAGCCTCTTCAACGGGAATACATGAAGAGGACAAGCACGGTCAAGATTCCGGAGCGGATCCAACTGGACAAATATCGGCTTGATATGGCGGATCGTGAGCTTCGGGAAATGACCGGGCGGGACCCGTCAGATGACGAGCTGTCCGAGAAGACAGGGCTTTCTCCCAAGCGCATGATGCGCGTGCGCGAGTTTTCCAAGGGCTTGATTTCGGAAAGCCAGACCGAAACTGCCGAAGAAGGGGTAAAGCTGCCGGGGTCGGAATCGGTATCTCCCGAAGACATTTGGATAGAGTACGTGCATCACGATCTCGATCCTGTCGACAAGAAGATTCTCGAATGGAAGACGGGTCTTTACGGTAAAGAGATTTTATCGACGAACGAGATCGCGCGCAGGTTGAAGGTTACTCCAGGAGCGGTTTCCCAACGGGCGGCCAAAATAGCCACGAGGATCGAGGAAGGGCTTAAAGGTGGCTGAACTCGATAAGGCATTCGAGAAGCTCATCGATCACCTCGTCGCACACGAGAAAGATACGGCTGATGCTGTCTTCAAGCAGGCCGATCCGAAGCCGTGGTGCAATTTCAGTAAGAGCGCCACCAAGGGCGGACCTGATCCCGAGACGCCTACGACCAAGAAAGAAGAAACCGAACTGCACGAGACGCTCAAGCGTGACAAGCCCAATGAGAAATACGTGGAAGCCAGGAACAAGCGCGAGTCCAAGGCGAATGACATCGCGCTCCCCAAGCTGGCCGGCGATTTTCTCGCGGCGTGCGAGCGCGATAAGCGCATGCAGTGGCGCAGTCGAATCCGGATGATCGCACATGCGATGGCGCGTACGGCCAGCAATGGGCAGGATAACGGGCCGCTCAGGCGGCACACCGTGGATTATCTATCGCGTATCTACATGAAAGCCGAAGAGAAGGAAGCGGTCATATCGTAATGGCGAGCGTGGACTACACAGGACGTACGGTCGATCTGCTGATCTTCCAGGGCGTGGAAGAGTTTGGAAATCATCGGATCACCACCAGTTGGGGTACCGCCGGTGAACTGTGTACCGGCGTTCAGAAGATCGCTCAATCGTGGACTATTCTCCTGTTTACAGAGTTGGGTACCGTATTAAACGAGCCCACCAGGGGCTGCGATTTCCTGCGGGCGATCAGATCTGGGCGCATTCAAGTCGACGAGGATATCCCATCCGAATTTGCCATCGCCTCCGCCCAAATCAGCAGGATTATGCGCACAGACGCGCTCGATCAAAATCTTCCTGATGACGAACGACTCGCACGAACAGAGCTTCTGGATTACGGCATTTTACGCGCAGCCGCACTTCTTTATTTGAAAGTACGACTGCATTCGGTGGCTGGAGATTCCCGAACCGTGTATCTGCCGATAAGCGTGTCGATTAGATAGGAGTGATCATGCGGCTCAGCTATCTACCAGGGATTCCGGCACCGCCGATGGAGAAAAGCGCGGCTGAAGCTCCGGTCGAGGAATATAAAAAATTCCTTAAACAGCCTACTGACGTGCGATCTCCGATCGAATCAGGGGGCGTTAAAGCAGTGCCCTCCTGGGTAGGCACGTTACTTGGCGCGGGCGTGGGAGGTGTGGGTTCATACGATATATTGAAAGAGCTATCTGAGCGAGCTGCTTTGACACCTCTGAGGGGGATAAAGCATAAGTGGTGGGAGAAAGTACTTGATTACCTTTTCCACGCCGGAGCACATAAATCTCAACGGGGCATATATAGAGAAATACCGCTTAAATCAGTTTGGAAGCGGATACCGAAGCGTTTAAGTCCTGTGCTGCAGGACATCGCCAGGACGAAGAATTATCCAAGGCTGGCAACAGCCGCCAGTAAATTACCAGGGTTGGGTCATTGGGCAGTAGCCTCGCCGCTCATTGCTGGGGCTCTAATCGGAAGATGGCTTACTAAGGATTAGCATATGAGCACGAGCACCCTGACGTTCGATGATATTCCGGAGACCGCGATCGAGCAGGCGGTCGAATATCTTCGTCAGTTATTGAACGAAGAGTACCCGTCGCTCGATCTTTCCGAGAACAGGGTGCTGTTCGAAAACCTGATCCGACCGGCTGCCATTCTGCATGCCATCAATCGGGCGGATATCGACACGCTCGTTAACTCTTTCTCGCCGGTGAAGATCACCGAGGATCCTGATCTTGCCGACGAGGAGATGACCGACGCCGTATTCGGGAATTACGGGATCGAGCGGTTCGAAGGCAGCAAGGCTACCGGATACGTGGCCATCATCATTTCAGATATCGTTACGACCGCAGTCCCCTCGAATTCGGTATTTACGAGTAATGGCCTCACGTACGTGGTCTCGCAGCCCTATATCGGGGTCACTAATCAGGATGCGATCATCTCGTCTGCCGAACGTCTAATCGAGCAGCGCACCGACGGGAGCTACGTATTTACCGTTCCAGTCACGGCTTCCGCAGTGGGTGAGGTTTACAGGCTGAAACGGAATTCCCGTTTTACGGTGGCACCGACGATCGGCGGGGTAATCGATATCGTAGCCGCGCAAGACTTCGAGGGCGGGCTGGCGGCTGAAACGAATGCGGAACTGGTGCAGCGTGCTCAATCGGGGATCGCGCCTAAAGTCTTCTCTGGTCGCGCTCAGATCGAATCTCTTATTCGGGACCGCATCGACGGGATTGAAGCAGTTTCGCAGGTCGGCTTTGGCGATCCGGAGATGCTCCGGGATCGACACAATATCTTCGAGCAGAGCACCGGCGGGAAGGCTGACTTGTACGTCCGTACAGCCACGGTTCCGGACGAGATCAAGGTAACCAAATCCTGTTCGTATATCGGCAATAACCAATGGGTCGCTCTCGTAAACCGGGACGACGCCCCTGGCTTCTATCTCATTAATTCGGTCGTATACAAAGGAATGACCGCCTTCAGCGGGGGATTGACGATCGTAAGCGAGGTTCGCGGGCTCGATCTGACGGCTGAAACCGATTTCGTACAACAGATCGAGGGGGGTTTACTGGAGGGTGCGTATTCACGATATCAGACTGCTACGGTTACGTTCGAGGATCCGCTTACGCCGGTTGATACGTTGGTTGGCGCTCTGGTCGAGTACGATCTTTATATCTTGAGGATGGTCAACATCAAGGCTATCAACGATTTGGCCGTCGATCGTACGATCAGACCGCCGACCGGTGATTATCTGCCCCGCGCGCCCGTACCAGCGGTAACTGCAGTCAGCCTGAGGGTTTACCAGCGGCCGAATACCGGCACGATCAATACCTCGTCCATCAAGCAGGCTGTTGCGAGCAGGGCGAACAGCCTCGGATTCAATACCGGGCGGCTGGACATGTCGGTTTTACTCGATGCGGCACACGGAGCGATCGAGCAGGGTGGATCGGCGATAATCACGCCGATCGATATGTATGCGTACATCTACCCGCCCGATACGGTTCCTAACGGACGAATAGAGCTGCGGGATCCGAATGAGCTGCTGATCCCGGACCTGCCCGCACGAGGCGTTTCGCAACGAACGACTTGTTTCTATCTGGACCAGTCTTCGGTAGACGTTGAAGTTGTTCCTATGTCGACGTTGTCGATTTAGGATGAGAGATGACGGTACCGACTACATATCCGGTAGCTGAGCAGTACGGGCAACAGCTGCTCAATGCTCTCGGCAGCTTCTGGTCGCATTACTTCAGCGATCGGGACAAGCTCTATACTCACCTTCTATCGGTGGGACATAGACAGGCACAGGCATATCTCGATTATCTAGAAGCCGTCGCGACCATCAGTCGGTACGACGTGCCGGTCTTTCACGCAGAGGACTGGTACCTGCTCACGTTGCGACAAAGCGACCGGGATCTCATCTATAATATCTACGGCCAGGAAAGTTTAGTGTACGGCGCTGCAGGCTCGTATGGTGACCCACAGACAAGAGAAATCCTGTTTCCGCTGCCGAACGATTCGTTTCTGGGGCAGCTGAAAGAGATCCCGTATACGATCTATAACCGCGTGCTGTACCCAAGCAAGACATGGACGGCGGGAATCGATTTCGATATCGACGAAGAGCGCAACCTTATCAGGTTCAAGGAAGACCCGTTTACGAGCGGGTACGTAGCCCGCAGGGACATCTACGACGATGACGGTGCCATCTCCGATCAGGAGATCGGCCTGTGGGTGTATCGCGGCCAATGGGACGTGAACTACATTTACTACCATTGGGCCTTTGCCATAAACATGCAGATCCAGTCAAGCCAGTACTATAAAGACCTGATGAATGCTATCTGGGACGCATATGCATTTGGATCGAATCTGGCATCTATGCAGTCAGCCATTGCGGCCATGCTTGGCGTCCCATTTGTATTGGAGCCGGTCGAGGTAGTAGAAGATATCGTAACCGAGACCGATCGAAAGCTCGTGATTACCGACAAGCACGTCTACGAGTTTTCGACGGCGTCAAATATTATCGTATCCATAGGTGATACGGTCTACGCCGGCCAGGAGCTGTCGGATGCCGTCACCGTCGTCGAATTCTCGGGAAACGCACCGGACTACTCGCAGTTACCGGCTATATCCCTGAATAACCGATATCTATCCGGCGGATATTACTCCGAGCTTACTTTCGAGAATACGGACGTATCCGTTGAGTATCAGGGTGTCGATAACGACGGTAAGGCGGTCGTGACATTCAGAATCCAGGGCTTCCCGGGCGACGTGGATCTCTTCTTTGATAAGGCCATGGAAGTAGCCAAACAGGCCGGCAAGAAGACTCTCGCCGAGCTATTGGATCTTCGCGATAACCCGTCGACGCAGCCATTGCCGGCCAACCTACCGTCGCAGATCAATCCGCTGGAATTTGCTATCGACCAGATAATGCGCAATAACTTATGGCTCCTTAAGATACGCACGTCGGCCATAAGGGATGACGCGCCTGGAATGACCGAATTGCGTCATTTCAGGCGTATAGTGCCGCCCCACACGTCTTTATTGATCTTCGTTGAAATCTCCCCTGGTGCAGATACCATGGATCTTTCGGCAGTAGGAGATGCAGAATCTCCTGGCGCAGACGATGAGGCGGAGCGATTTTATGGGGCGGTCCCGACCGCCGAGGAACTGTACGAACATAGCGAGGCGTCGCCTGGTGATCCGGAATACCAGGACGTCGTGGTCAACGTATTTAAAGTAAGCGAGGTCTGCAGATGAACCGCCAATTGATCAGGGCAATTCAGGGACAACTGGATGCCATCGATCTGTCGCATGATGTCAAGACTTGGTGGCGAATCTTCAGCTTCGACGAAAAGACAGGTGAAATACGCCATTTGATCGAACGGGCTAACCTCATTCCGTACCAGGGGGCAGACGTGCTCGCCCGGGCACTGGGAGGCGATACGACGTACGTGGCTGGAGCCATGTACTTCGAGTTTGAGAATACGGCTGGCTCGCCCTCGGTACCGACTCCGGCTCGCGATGAGGACATCAGCTATTACCTGGATACGCTGTCGCTCAGCGCGACCAAAGATTATGTGCGGGCCCCGCTGGTGATTCCGGCTGGTTACTCGTCTTCTGATTCCGACAAGTATGCGGGGAATCAGGTCACGTTTTTCGCTACCACGGCTGGGACGCAGGGCGTGCACGGTCGAGCATTCAGCAACGCGGCAAACAGCAAGGTTTATGGCGTAGCGCTCGCGGCGACACCGGAACCTACGCAATATACAAGCGATCTACTGTTCAGCCGCACGTACGATAACGTCGGCGTAATTCCGAAGGAAGACGGTTACCAGATCGGTGCGCAATATCTGATCCGGTTCCTGTAAGGAGCACGGTATGACCCCGTGGGAATCTCTCATTAGGCTCATCTCGGACGGCGAGGCGGTGAAGGCGTCCGTAGCCAACCGTGCTCCAACATCGCTCGCCAATCGAACCCAGTATCTCTATGACCGGCTTCAGGCGATATCGGCCGGGGAAGCGCTCTTTCTCCATTATCAAAAGGTGGAGAGCGACGCTGCACCTGGTGATCTCGTGTATTTCGATGAGACCTTCAACGGCTACAAGAAAGCATTGGCAGCGGTCGAGTACAACGAATCTGCCGGCTGGTTCATGCTGGCCGATACAGCGTTCGTAGTGGGGATGGTGTACCAGAAGACGAGCAACATGACCGCACACATCCTGACTGCGGGTTCGGTAAGAGACTTCGATTTAACGAACGCAATCGTCAATGGAAGTGCCACCACGCCCGGACCGTACTTCCTATCGATGCAGACGCCCGGCAAGCTGACTCTGCAGAAGCCTCCCATCGGGATTTATATGCTGTACAATCGTGGGGACGGCACATTCCATTTCATGCCGACGCCTCGCGATTTGCTGGAAGACCACATCCACTATCGGTTCGAGTTGTATGCGAAGCCTGCTGGACTGGCAAATTGCATCACTCGCGGAGATGGCCAGGTCCATCAGGTTGTGGCTCCAGACGTCAACGAGTCGGGCTGGTTGCCCGCCGATCATCCTATATTCGCCGGTGCTGCTCCGGATGGTGCCAAGTTCGGCTACAACCTTTCCAAACACGGAGCATTGCAGCGGGTATGGCCGCCAGTCCCGTCGTCGAGCTATTACATGGAGCAGAACGGTTATGGGTTGATGATCGCCGGTTCCCCGAGACCGACGGTCATTGCCGATACCGCAGGCCTCTGGTGGATGGAAGATTGCTATGGCATGGCGCCGTGGGCTCCTTCCTACCCGGAGTGCGAGTCGTCTTCATCTTCGCAGTCGTTTACGCCTGAATCCTCCTCGTCGGGAGAGCCGTATTTCACATGTCACACTCCGCTCGAATATCTCGGTCTGGACGACTCCCGACTGGACGAGAAGACGCTCGTTCTGTGGTTCTCGAAGATGGTCTATAAGACCGATCCTAACGTCGTCACCGAGCTGTCACCTTGCAGTGAGGACTCTCCTATCCTGGTGCTCGACTGCGAAGGTGATCCGGCTATCAGTGGGAAGTTGTGCTTATCGCTCGATCTCAGTCTTCTCGATGTTCTCGAACCGATCGATGGCTATAACGTCGTCAAAGGATTCGGTGCGGACACGGTTCAGAAAGGACCGATCGTCGAGGGGCTGAAGGCGGGTACGGGTGCCGAGATCGTGGGTGTAGGCGCCGAAAACGTCGACTGGGAGCTGAGCGATACATTTTATCGTGGGAAGCTCCAGGTTCAGTTGCGCGATACGACTGGCGATCCGCGAGAGGGCGAAGCTAACCTTGTCGCTATGAACGATGTCCTGGAAGACTACGACAATACATCCAAGCTTTTCTATCTGTACTTCCCTGCCGGCCGCCCGTCGAGCGTGCGAGGAAGGATTGAAGTCCCTCGTCTTGGCTTGTCATCGCCTCTGCAGATGAAGCTCTGGTTCTGGTTCGTTGGACGCTCTTCAGGTGCTATCCCGCAGCTTACGGCGACGTACAGGCGGTATCCTGAGCCGTCCAGTCCTCAGTCACTACCGTCCACTGATACTGATATCGTGGGTGGCGGATGGACTCCTGGACTGACGCTTTCATCCGGCCAGTACGCCCAGGCGGAGACTCCATTCTTCGATATGGTGATGGGTGATACGATATTCTTCACCATCGGATGGAGCGGCACCAGCGGTCCAACCGACGGCTTTGGCATCATGCGCTTCGGCTATCGTATCGAGGTCAAGCCGTAGCGTTTAGGAGGTAGGGATGCCGGGCAATATCGTAAATGTCGGCTGGTTGAACCAAAACGCCCTTCGTGCATATCCGTTGAGCGAGTCGGCTACCAGGCGGGATACGACGGATACCTATGCGCTTCCCGACGACTTCCTGGTAGACTTCGTGTTGTCGGTGAATGCTGCATTGAATTACGAGCCAGCCAACTTCTACCTGTCCAAGGTTTCCATCTTCGGCGCAGGCATCACGCTGGAATTCTCGTACTGGACTGGTTCTTCGCAGTCGATCATCGGGACAGTTTCGCTGCAGATCTCTTCGTTTACGTCAAATACCGTGTACTACCTGCAGGGCCAGGACGATTTCGAGGGGGTGCTCGGCAAGGTTGTTGTCGGTACTCTCGATACCATTCTTAACCAGCCTGGCGTCTTCTCGTTCGATCTTGCCGATGGCAGGCTCGAACCATCCGTAATCGTACCCGATATTCGTGGTGTCACGGGCATGCGCATTATCGATGACGATGACACAGGAGAGCTTTTCCAGGGCGATATTGCCTTCGAAGCCGGCTCGAATATGAGGATCACGAAGTCGGAATATAGCGGCGTTGTGGTCTTGACGTTCAGTGCGATAGACGGCGAAGGTACGATAGCGGACTGCGTGTGCGAGGGCGATATCGCCGATGCCCCCGCTATTCGAACGATTAACAGCGTACCGCCGGACGACCTCGGGAACATCAACATCCTCGGAGATGATTGTCTGTTGCCTACTCCGTTGGCCGACGAGAATGCCGTCCAGATCACCGATCAATGCTCGAAGCCGTGTTGCGGCTGCCCAGAGTTGGAGAAGTTGGTGGAGGACCAGAATAGACTATTCAACGAAATCTACACGCTGAAGGCGCTGGGATTGAGAATCGAAGCAGTCGGGCAATTGCTGCAGACATACACAACCATGACGGATTCGTGTGAAAAGTGAGTTATGGACTTCGATTTTCTTTCGAGCAATCTCCAGATCGCCTATCCGTTCGTTCAGAACGTGACGGTTGGGCGAACGGGAAGTGATACTGAGCTTGCGCCAGTTGTGGCAGCTGCTCGGTTGAGGACAGTCGATCAGCGTCAGGAGCTGCTGTCCGTCGAGCGCATTTTCATCGAATCCACCGATGATTGGGCGACTGTAGACGAGGCGTATATCAAGCTCGTCTGGCTGCCCTCGAATACCGTCGTCGAACTTGATTACGGTGCGAGCACGTCGGAATTCGTCTTTCAGCTCTACGGGACGTGGTTCGTCGCCGAGTGGAATGCCCCGAGCGAGCTTACTGGCTCTGAAGATATCTCAGTCAAATTCATCTTTCCGACTTCCGCGATCGAGACAGTCGGTATTGTTAAAACCATCCAGATAGACAAGAAGACCGACGATCTCGTATTGGAAGCATCGGTCGTGAACCAGGGACCAGGGAAGATCACTCGGGTCTACTGGAAGCACGGAAATACGATGGAATTGATTGCCGACCGTGCCGAAGAGATCGTAATTCGCTCCGGATTCAACATGAATATCGGGCAGACGGTCGAGGTCGTAGAAGGGTTCCAGGCTGAGGAGTTTACGACGCAGGCCGGCAGGCAACTGACAAAAATCAGTATCGATGCTGTTCCGGGAGCTGGAGCAGGGCAATATCTTCTTTGCCCCAGTCAGCGAAGGTTGCTCACGCTGAATGGCGTGTCGCCTAATCCTCAGAATGACGTGATTCTCGCCCCGAAAGATTGTTACTGGATGGAGATTCCTATCGACGGCAGCATTACGCCGCATCCCGAGCAGCACGGGATAACCGGTAGCGCCACGTTGGAACCTAATTCGCTCAAGCTCAATAACGGCTGCGGCCCGTGTTGTTCCTGCGATAAATACCTGGAAACATACAACCACTTGAAGGAATTGTGGGCGGAGGCCAAAGAAGTATCCGATCAGATCTATAGGGCGCGTGGTGTCGTCACTGTAGTCTCCGATACGGAATCAGACAGATCGGAAAGTTATAAGAAATCCTACGTGACGATAGAGTGGGATGCCGATGAACAACGGCAGCGGCAACCAGATTAATAACCAGGATGAATATAAAGGTGATTTTAGGTTTAGGTTCGAGCTTCAGCTGTTCCTTCCGGATAACGGTACGATGAAGTACAACG
>SMTZ1_10012272_pt1 | contig 19546 bp, 14 predicted proteins | sample DeeMarSWOR136_30_FD_25667 | JGI IMG/M metagenome (IMG submission 25667)
AGATTTTATCGGCATTGAAGAGCGCGCTCTGGTTCACGTAGATGTCTTTCCGGTTCCAGGGGAAACTGTTGGCGGTGGCGTAAGCCGAGTACGCGTAACCCCAGTAGCCTTCGCCCCAGTAGCTGGAGATCGAGCTGATGCCGGCGTGGGAGATTGCCGCGGAGAAGAGGTTGGTCCGGGTGAGGATTGTCATTGTCATGAACCCTCCGTATGAAGCCCCCATGCATCCGACACGCTTGGGGTCAACGAACGGATGGTCGTTCAGGAATCTTTTCACGCCTTCGATGATTTCGTCTGCCGCCACAAAGCCCCAGTCATTCACATGGAGAGCGGAAAATTCCTGTCCGAATCCCGTGGCTCCGCTCGGTTGAAGGACATAGACAATGTAGCCCTGCGCGGCGTATAGGTTTTTGGGGTAACGTCCTCCGAACTCCCTCGTGACAGGTGAGGTGCCTCCGTAGTAATAAACGATGCAGGGATATTTTTTAGACTTGTTAAAGCCCGGGGGATAGTACACTCTTCCCTCGATCCAGCGCCCTCTTTTGTTTTTAAACCTCCAGGATTCGACCTCTCCGAACCTGACCTCGGCAAAATCCTCCTCTCCGGGATCATGGAGAATTTTTCGTTTCTTTTCTTGAAGGTCCAGTGAGAAAGCATTAGGGGGAGAGGAGGCGCTCGAGCCGATATACACGGCCAAGGGTTTTTTATCCGCGATGTCGATCTGATGGATGACTTCAACTCCGCAGTCAAAGTGAGAAAATTCCTTTTTGTTCAGGTCGTACCTGTAGAGCCGGCGAAAGGAACGGTCTGTGGCTGTGAAATAAATGCATTCCTCTGCGTGGCTCCAGAAGGCCTGGCCTATGGAAGGGTCAAAAAGTTTTGAGATCGGCCTGGCGTTTCCGGTCTCAGGGTTGAATATATACGCCTGCGTATCGTACTCGTTGGGGATGGTTCCCCTCGGGACGTTTTGACCGATCGGGCCGAATGTGGAGGGGCCTCCGGTGACAAGCATCTCTTTTCCATCCGGTCCCCACTGGGCGCTGCTAAACCAATTTCCTTCCCACAGCTTTTTTGCCGCGAGTGTGGAAAGGTAAAGAGTGTAAAGTTCTGTCTTTGAGTAAGGCCGCTCGGAATGATCGACCACAGTCCGGGTGAAAATGAGGCTTTTTCCGTCCGGGCTGATGCTGTGCAGCGATGTCGCGAGCTCTCCGGCTGTCAGCCTCTGCCGCACTCCGCCGGGCACGGTCAGTTTATACAGATAACTGCGGTCCCTCCACCACGGCTGGCGGTCCGCCATGTTCTGCAGTCTTTTCACTCCTTTCCTGTCCGGGCTTCCTTTTTCCGTGACCGAGTAGATGATGAAGCTTCCGTCAGGACTCCAGACATGGTTCCCGAGCTCCTGGATGTCCTTGAGGATGGGGAGAGAGGTCCCGGCGTCGAGGTTCACAATCCATATGGTCGAAAACAAATTGTTACGGCTCGTGTAAGAGAATATCTTTCCGGATGGCGCCCAGTTCGCACTGGATATCGACATGCCTCCGCGGAAGGTGTGAAGCAGCCGGCCTTCGGGGAGCTGGTAGATTTCCAGCCAGGATTCTGATCTGTCGCTCGGAGGAAGAGTCTGTCTTTTGGAGAGTGCGGCAAGTGTTCCGTCAGAAGAGATGGATACTCCTGTGACCTTGGGGCCGTCGAGAAGATGTACGATGGTCATTTTTTCCTCAGGGGATGAAGTCAGGGTAAGCGGAGGGGAATCATAGACTTTGTTATAAGAGAGATTCGCCTCAATCGTCCAATCAGACTCTGTTCCCGGGTCATAGACAGTCTTAACCAGGAGAAGATGCTTGCCGGTTTCAAGCACCAAATTGCCTGAAGCGAATTTTACTTTTGGCGAATCTTTTGCCTCTTCGTTTTTCTCGGAGCTGATTTTCTTGAACTCGGATCTTCCATCAAGGAAGATCTTGAACAGCTGAGGGCTCGTCACTGTGACCTTGGCTGTGGTCCACCTGGCCACCTCGATGTAGACTCCGACGTAGGCTGTGGCGGGAATACTTTCATTCCAGGGGAGTTCGACTCCTTTTTCTCCGGCCTTGATTACTTTCCATTGAGCCTGGCTCCCGTCGTGCAGACTGAAGGAGGTGCCGGCTCTGGGTTTAAGATGAGATGTCTCGACCTCTTTAAAATCGAGCAGCTCATCCAGGGGATAGCCCTTTTTTTCATCGTCATGGAATGTGGGCAGTGGGGAAGGGAAAGGGCCGAGCACGAGCCATGAGGTTATGTTCCGTGTTACTTCTTTTTGGACTGAATATTGAGTTTGCGGAGAGGCCGGCATTATGAAGATAAGCAGCAGTATGGCTGCGGCTGCGGAAATGAGGATTTTTTTTCTTTTCATCTTCTCTCCTTGTGTCGAAGCGTATGGCCGCATCTGACGATTGGGAATAAGGGAGGATTTTTCGGTAGGTTAGTTTTTTGTTCCGACAATTTCAGTCTTATTGCCTGAATATGTAATTTAAGGAATCAAGAATACGACTTTATATTCTAAGCGTATTTTAGGGGATATTTCAATATGAAAAATGGATTCGCTGGAGACTGTGTGAGATTTAGAATTTTTGAGGAGGCTGTATAGATATTGAGAAAGCTATAGACATTTTGACCTTCGCCTTTCCCTATCTGTAGGATTGTCACATATAATCTAAATTTTGAACCCAAATATGATTGCAATGGCTCTGGTCTTTTCTGATTCCCAATAGATTGGTTCTTTGACTATGTTTCCCAGCCCGAGATGGAACCTTCCTTCTATGAAAAACGAAATCACTTCCGTTTTTAAATCATATCGGCAAAACTGCAGTGAAAAATTATTTCTTATTCTTTACGTATTTGTCGAACCATTCGAACATCTCGGCCAGCACGTGGAGGACGGATTCTCTGGCTCTGTAGCCGTGGCTCTCATTGGGAAGCATGACGAGCCGCGCTGTGGCTCCATGCCCCTTTAAGGCGTGATAGAGCCTCCGGGACTGGATCGGGAAAGTTCCGGAGTTGTTGTCTGCTTCGCCGTGGATGAGCAGGATCGGTTCGTTGATCTTGTGGGCGTGCATGAACGGGGAGACCTTGAAATAGATATCCGGGGCCTGCCAGAGGGTTCTCCGCTCGCTCTGGAAGCCGAAAGGTGTGAGCGTCCGGTTGTATGCGCCGCTTCGTGCGACACCAGCTGCCAGGAGGTCGCAGTGGGCCAGCAGGTTGGCTGTCATGAATGCGCCGTAGCTGTGTCCGCCCACACCGACGCGCTTGGGATCGATTACGCCCATGGAATCCAGCTTGTCTATGGCGGCCTGGAGGCTGGAGACGATCTGTTCGACAAAGGTGTCATTCATGGTTTTCGGGTCACCGATGACAGGCATTTGCGCTCCGTCGAGGAGTGCGTATCCCTGCGTCACATAGAAGAGCTGCGATGTCCCCCTGAAAAAAGTGAAGCGGTGTGCGGAGCCCCGGATCTGTCCGGCGACTCTCCGGTCCTGGTATTCCCGGGGATAGGCCCAGATCACACAGGGCAGTCTCTCTCCTTCTTTGTAGTCCGGAGGCAGATACAGGGTTCCGGAGAGCTCGACTCCGTCCGCCCGGGTGTATTTGATGAGCTGCTTCTTCATTCCTGTGAGCTGAGGAGCCGGGTCTTTGAAGTTTGTGAGAGGCTTTCGATATTTCTTCTTCAGGTAATAGACGTAGTAATTAGGAGGCTCGGTCTTGGATTCGTAGCTGGTGATGATCTGGTTCCTGGATTCCCCGACAAAATCGACGAAAGTCTCGTAGCTTCCTTCACTGCACTGGAATAGCCTCTTCTTCTCCATGGTCTTGATATTCATCGTGTCGAGGAAGGGCATGTCTCCTTTGGGGGATGCGCCGCTTCCGGAGAGGTAGACCCAGTCTTTATCCTGGAGTATGACACGTTCTCCGTTGGGCGTGGTTGTGGATAAAGGACGGCCAGGGTCGTTGTACCGGTCCTGAGAGCTGATGTCGATGATCTTCTTCGGAGCCTGACTTGGGTCGTCGACATTCACGAGGGAAGTGGTCCTCCATCTTCTCTTCCACTCGCGTTCCGAGAGAAAAGCCAGGCCTTCCTGCTGCAGCCAGGAGATGCCGGCATAGCGCTGCTTGGTCATCAGGATTTCCTTGGGTTCGCCCGTGAAAGGGGCCGAGAGAGTCATGAGTTTGTCCCTGTAAGGGACATCCTTTTCAGGGTCTCCTTCGTCTAAGGCCTCGACCCATACGAGAGTGGCGGGTTTGAGCGGCCTCCAACTCAATGACCTCGGTCCTTTAGGGACTCCTCTGATCGGAACTTCATCCTCTACTGGAAGGTCGGCGAAGAGATGGACGAGGTTTCCGTCCCTGTCCCATATTTCATTGCTGTGAGGAAAGGAGTAGTAGGGGACGCTGAAAGAATAAGGCTCTTTGACTCTGTAGACCAGCAGCAGCTTTCCATCAGGTGAAGGATCGGCATAGAGGTAGAATCCGGGTTTTCCGATTTTTTTTCGGCTGCCGGTAGCGATATCGATTTCATAAATCTGGGATGTGGCATAGTATTTGAACAATGCTGCGTCGTGAGGAGTCTGAAGGAGGTCCTGGTAAGTCCAGACCGTCGCATACCGTCCTGCGGTTTCCTGGATGTTGGGACCAGTGGGCACTTCGGATTTTTTCGGGGGGTCACCTCGGTCTTCCAGTATGGTGTAAACCAGGAGCTTGTTGCCCGGAAGCCAGGAGAACCCGGAAGTCACGGTGGAATTGAGGATGGGTCCGGTGAGCGCTTTTGCCTTTCCTGTTTTGACGTCAGCGACCCAGAGCTCAAATCCTGTATCTGTCAAAAGGGGGAAGGCCAGCCATTTTCCATCAAGGGACCACCGGGGATAACCGAGTTTTGCCCCTTTGGGAAGAGCGATGCGTGTTTCTTTACCGTCTTTTATGGATTTGATAGTCAGTCCGATGGTGAAAGATGTCTGCTGGCGGCTGTTGTATCTTGGAGTGATCCTCGTTCCGGCCAGCCTGAGCAGGGGCTGGGACATGTAGGCGATCGAGGGCATGGATTCGAACTCGGAGAGGAGCATTAAATCTCCGGTTGGGTTCATGCTCGCTCGAGGCAGCGGGGGCGCGTCGACGATATCAATCACTTCTTTCGGCGGGAGCTTATAAGGTTCCTGGGCAAAAGTCGTGAGGCTGAAAACAAACACAAAAATCAAAAAAGCGACAGGTATGGTTTTTCTCATGATTTCCCTCCCTTAACCTTTGATTTTTCCATCGCTGAGGTTTTCTTACTATACACCAATTAATTCAACAATTTCAATTTTATTTCCAGATTTTTTCTCTGTTTGCCCCCTCTTTCAATATTGTTTATTTTCTTATAGATACGAGAAGAAGATTCCCGATGGGCGCGGAATGCAGCCATTTAGATATTTTTTGCTTCCCCTTTAGGGGGGAAAAAAAGGGGTTAAAAATCCTCCCCCTAATCACCTTTGGAGAGGATTGATTAATGTTTAAAAATATATGTTAAAATCGGGGGAAACATGGAAAGATATAGCCTTCGGGATAAAATATTGTTCCGGCTGTCCTATGGATTATACATGAGGAGAGCTGTCAACAAAAATTGCACTGTCAATAAGGGAGAAATATTGGTAATATAGGAAAACAGGGGAAATGGAACAGGATAAATTCAACAATCAGGGTGGCCCAGGAGAGCCGGAAGCAAAACCCCCGGCGGAGGAACCATCTCCGAGGAAATCTGCCCTGGAAGAACCGGTTCCAGAGAAAGCGCCTCCAGAGAAACCATCTCAGGAAGAACCGGCTCCAGAGAAACCCGCAACTGCCAGGCCGGATCCAAAGAAAAAGATTGACCCGGCTGAGTTGAACAAAGTCAAGATGCTCTTCAAGTATTTTGACACGGGATTCTCAACTTTGAAGCTTTATCCTCCCGGGAATCCTTCAATTGAGAGATCCGTGGGCATTTTTGCAGAAAAATTAAAGGAATTTCTCGATGAGTACAAGGAATTCCGCATTGGTATCAAAGAGTTTAGTTTTTCCTATAAAGGTGAGATTGTCTTTCAGGATGAGGAAAAAAAGAGAAGCCTTCCCTTCTTCCTTTTTAAGGATGGAATGAGAGAGCTTACGTTTTACAAAGGCCTGGAGGATAAAGAGCTTCAGTATTTTCTGGACACGTTAAAGGAAGCGATCGACCTTCCTTCAGAAGAGAGCGATGCGGTCGGTCTTCTCTGGGAAAAAGATTTCATCAACATTCGGTATTATGCGCTCGATGAATTCCTGGACTTAAACATCGGGGGTAGCGAGAAATCACTCGATTTTGAGGTTGACCCGCAGAAATTCTCAGAAGGCAAGCTCGATCTGACGCCGGAAGATATGGACGAGTTCAAAGAAAAAAACGATATGCTCGTTTTTGGCCCGCAAAAAGAAGAGGAAGAAGGAGAGGGAGAAGGAGAGTTGGAAGGGAGCGTGGGGTCTGATCCTCGAATACCCACAATCAAAAAAGAAGAACTCCCTGAAATAGAGAAACTGATCGCACTGGACAAGCAGGTCTCTCCTTCAAGCGAGCTTGTGGCCCTGCTTTTTGAAATCCTTTATTACGAAGAAAATCTTAACCGCTTCTCAGACGTTTTAAAGATTTTAGAAAAATATTTTCACGAAATCGTGCGTAACGCTGAATTCCCCCAGGCTTTAGCCTCTCTGCAGAATATTCACGAGCTGAAGGAAACTCTCCTGGATAAATCTCCGGATAAAGTCAGCCTGTTGGATAAAGTTATGAAAAACGCCACCGATGAAAGCTACATGTCTATTTTAAAAAAGCTGTACCAGGAAGAAAAGGTGAAGGATTATGATTCTTTCTTCAGTTATCTGGAGTTTCTGGGACCTGGAGCGGTCTCAGTCGTGGGCATGGTGTGGGAGAATCCAAAAGGACCTGTCTACAAACAAAGGGCTTTGGACATTTTAAAAGAAGCGGGAAAAAGGGACATCGCGGCTCTCATGTACATGGCTAAAGGGAGCAAAGTGGCTCTCACTTTGGAAGTCATATCCATGCTGGAGACAGTAACCGATTTGAAAGATCTCCATTTTCTTAAGGACTTTATCCAGCACCCGAATGTAGATATTAGGTTTGAGATCATCAGAATTCTGGGTGTCGCCGGCAGCGAAGAAGGCAATGAAATTCTCCTGCAGTTTCTGACTGATGATGACGTTGAAGTGCGTGTGTTTGCTTCAGAGAACCTGAAGTATGTGGGTGATAAAGAAACGTTTGGCTTTATCCTGGATTTGGCTGCGGATAAGGAATTCAAGAAGAGAACGAATGTGGAGAAAAAAGCTCTCCTGAATTTCCTGGCGAGTGCTCGGAATAATGAGGCGTATGACCTTTTTCGCTCCATCTTGAAAAAATGGAGTTTTTTCTCAGCTCCCAGTCAGAATGAAACGCGGCTCGCGGCTGTTTCTGCTCTGGAAAAAGTGGCAACCCCTGAAGCGAGACAAGTTCTTGAGGAAGGAACCGGGGTATTCGGCAGAACCGTCCGCGAGGCATGCAAGCTTGCGTTGAGCCGTATGGCTCCAGGCGAAAAGCCACCTTCGGGCGAAAAGTCGCCTTCGGGTGAAAAGCTGCCTTCGGGCGAAAAGCCGCCTTCAAGTGAAAAACCGCCTTCGGGTGAAAAGCTACCTTCGGGCGAAAAGCCGCCTTCAGGCGAATAAAACATGACAAGGATTTGAATGAAATGGTTGAAGAAAAAAGCCAAAGAGTGGCGCCGAAATACACAGAAGAAGAAAAAAAGACTCTTTCTAAGACCATAGAAGAGCTTTTTCTTCGCATAACTTCGACATTGAAGCTCGCCCAGATTTTTGAGCCCAATAACGAGGCTTTTATCCAGCAGCTCAGGCCGCTCTATTTCTTAATCCAGAGCATGTTAAAGAATTTAGGAAAGGCCATCCTGCAGTTCCGGGGAAACGCACTGTTTTTCAACACGATCCGGATAAAGATTGATTTTCACAGCTACCAGAGATTCAAGTTTTTAGTGGGTGAATTCAAAGAAGATGAGATCGAGGCGATCGGGTTCGAACCTGGTTTAACTGCGGAGGAGTTAACGCTTTTCATTGTGATTCTGGCTAAAGCCAAAGAAAGGAGATTGAGACATTTTGAGGATTTTACAGCGGCCATGGAGAGCTGCGGAATAAAGCATATATTCCTGGAGAAACTTCATCCTTATGAAACAAGCCTGAGAATGACGCCTGATGAGATCAAACGTTCGTGCAAAAAAGTCTTTTTAAAGAGCATCGTGCATCTCCAGGAAGTAATGGAAAGAGAAAAGAAGCATGAAAAGCTTCACTTCAAGACGACACGGAGACTGATACAGACCATTATCAACCTCATCAGCTATGATGAGTCATTCATGCTCGGTATGACGAATATCAAAAACTATGAAGAATACACGCTCAACCACTCGATAAACGTGACCATTCTGGTCCATGATATCGGGAAATTGGAAATCCCTTTGGAGGTTCTGAATAAGAAGGGCAAACTGGATGATGAGGAATGGAAGATCATGCAGGAGCATCCCACACGAGGGGTGACGAAACTGGTTCTGCTCCAAGACTTGAGCTATTTTCCTGTAAGAGCACTTTCTGTTGCCCTGGAGCATCATGTCTGGGCGAATCGTTCAGGGTATCCGAAAAACTGGAAGAAGAAAGACCTGAATTTCTTCAGCAAGATTGTGAAAGTCTGTGATGTTTTTGATGCCATCACGACAAAAAGAATCTATCGGGATTTCTCTTTCACCAGACAACAGGCCTTGTCTATGATGTTCGAGAATATTGGAGAGGAATACGATCCTCTGCTGCTCAAAGTTTTTGCCGGCATGATAGGCGTTTTTCCTGTGGGGAGCCTTGTGTCTTTGAACACAGGAGAGATTGGTGTTGTGGTCGAAACAAACCATGAGGAAGCTCTTATGCTCCGCCCCAAAGTGAAGCTGATCGCGGATAATAACAAAAACATGATTGACGGAGAGATTGTTGACCTGGCAGAGAAGGAGGCTGAAACCGGCCGGTTCAAAAGAACTATTGTGAATATCCTGGATCCGGAAAAATACGAAGTTAACATTCCCGATTACTTTTTAGCCCAGGCCCCCGGCTAAAAAAGTAAAAAGTAAAAAGGGGACAGGCCCCTTTTTCTAGGAACAGCTTCTTTTTCTATCATAGCGAGTGCAGCGCACCAAACCCTTAGAAAAAAGGATGCCTCTTTTTGTGTCATTTCCTTTTTGTGTCGTTGCGAGCGTAGCGCGGCAATCCCACAATTAATCCTCAATAACCACTTCATAAGCTTCGCGGATTGGGTTTTTAGTGAAGAAGCTGATGAATTTGACCACCTGTTCCTGAAAAAACCGGCTTTGTTCAGTGGCGAGCATATCCTCTTCACTCTCCCACTGGGTACATACGATGCATTTACCGGTTTTGCGATCGGCCAGAAAATTGGCTCCTTTGTACCCCTTCTTATCTTTGCATAATGGAATAACACTCTCCTCAAAGAGCATCGAGGCTTCATCTATCCGGTTAGGGTTTGTTTGAATTATGAGTAATCTTATATACATGGTTTATCCCTCCTTTTCCTGAAATAATAGAATGAAGGGTGGAAATAAGTCCAAATTATGTTTCCCCTTAAACCTCCCTGAATATTTATTTAATAAAGTACCTATCTATCGATGTATCTTCTTCACTTTTTCAGAGGTAACAAACTCATCGGAAGAAATGATTTCAAGAATCTCTTTTTCATTCTTTGCGGACAGGATAAGCTCTTCCTTCTTTCCCATCTTTTTATCAAGCCAGGCTTTCAAAGATTTCCGTATGATTTCAGATATGCTTTCGTTGTGGAAGAAGGACAGGGCTTTAACTTTTTTGTACAGGTCTTCGTCTATGGTGATGTTCAGCCTTTTCATTGTCTATGCCTCTAATACATATATACGTATTTATGTATTGAATTTCAACTCTAATGCATCAGTCATTTTCCTCGCTTTATCATCTTCTGAAAACGTGGGTTGTCATGTAATGTTCCCCAAGTCGGATCCAATCGAAGCAAGGGAATGGAAATTTCACTGGGAATGGATAGCAGATACTCGAGTTGATCGATTGCCGCATCTTGTTCACCCACCATTACGTAGATACGAGCCAAGTCCTGGATAAGGAAAGGGCCCCTCCAGGCATCCTGGCTAACAGGAAGAAGATCAACGGCTTTCTTCCCTTCATGGACCGCCTCTTCCTTGTCTCCAAGGCCGGCATAAGCGATGCCAAGCGAACTGTGTACCCTCGCATCCTCAGGCCATTCCTGGACTTTGGCTTCCAGAAAGCTTCGAGCGGAGCCATAATGTTCTTGTTCCAACTCCGATTGACCCATAAGCCCGTAAATTTGGGCATTGAGTAGAGCCTTTGGAACGAAGCACACATGTGTGTTAATAGCTTCAGATGATACTCCAGAAAGATTGTCCAGCGCCTTTTGATAGTTGCCATCGAATGTATAGACCAAGACCGATGTTAAGACATAATAGCCATCTTCTGATAACTGCAAAGCCTGTGGCATCTCCTCTATCACTTTAAGCGCCTTATCAGCGCTGCCTTGCCAATCCAGGTATGTTCGCATTTTCCAGGCATAGTTTCTCGCGTCATCTGGAGACAGTGAGATGGCCCGGTTGAAGTACCGTTCAGCCTTTGGATAGTCACGCATGAAAAGGTATGATTGTCCGATTTCATATGCTTTAATCGCAGAGCGTGGGTCAAGATCTATAGCTTTCTTCAGATTAATTACTGACTGGTCGAATTTCCCCTGCCGCCGCTGAACGTAGCTTATTCCTGCGATTACACGACTGCTGTCTTTCAGCCCTTTTTGGGCTTTGTAGAAATGCTCCAAAGCACGGTCATAATCCATCTGAACTTGATAATAGTAAAATCCCAAAGCCCAATGTGTCTCAGGTGAATCGGGACTGAGTTCATATGCCTTGTCCACTGCTTCTTTGGCTTTGGCTACCAAACTCATGTCGACTCTATAATAATAAACCCAGTACAAGCCCACATAGGTTCTTGCCAGTCTAGCATAAGCTGAGACAAAATTGGGGTCCAGCTCGATTGCCCTCTCAAACATCTGGATAGCAATCCGGGAATCTTCTTCCTGATTACTTCGATTTGTATAATCCATCCCTTGCAGATAGTAGTTATACGCTTCCATGTTGGTGGTTGGCTTGGTTTGCAAGGCTCTGCGTTTGTCCTCGGCAAGCGTGATGTCCAGGGCTTCAGCGACCTGCTCGGCAATCGCGGATTGGACTTCGAATATATCCGTTATGTCTTTATCGTATACTTGAGTCCAGAGATTGGTAGAATCAGAAGCTCTGATAAGCTCCGGGATGACACGCACCCGGCTTGAACCATCGGGAGATCTCTGCCAGCGTATAGTGCCGTCCAGAATATACTCGACTTCCAGTTCCTTGCCGATATTCTGGATGGACTTGCCTGTGTTTTTGTATTGATAAGCGCTGGTTCGGGCAATCATGCCCAGCTTTTCGATTTGTGTCAGTCTGGCCCTGATCTCTTCTGTGATGCTGTCGGCAAAATACTCGTCCTCGGGCGGCCCGAGATTCTTAAAGGGCAATACCACTAATCTCTTTTGAGAAGGAGAAAGAATCGGTTTATCACTTCTGAAAAAAATAATGCCTAATCCAATTACAATAACCGCCACAACCAGCACAGCAATCATTATCCAGGGCCTCTTGAATGTGACTGTTATTTCTTTTGAGGTGGTGGGCTTTCTCTTGGGCTCAATCCTTTCGGTCGTGGGGATTCCTTCCTCTATTCTGGATAGTTCTGAACGCACTTCTCCTGCGCTCTGATATCTTTTTTCCTTATCTTTTTCCATACATCTCAGTATCACCCGGCTGAGGTCTTCGGGGATTTGGGCGTTCAGCTCCCGGGGATCCTTGGGCATCTCGCTCTTGTGCTTCATGGCGATACCCAAAGGCGTTTCTCCCTCAAAAGGAACTCTCCCTGTGACCATTTCATACAGGATGACTCCCAGCGAATAAATATCTGAACGTTGGTCGACTTCCTTCACTTCCGCCTGTTCGGGTGACATGTACTCCGGCGTCCCGATCATCACTCCCGCACCGGTTATTCCTTTGCCTGTGATAGAGCGGGCTATGCCGAAATCCATGATTCGTGCATTCCCCTCTTTATCGATCATGATATTCTGAGGCTTGAGGTCACGGTGGATAACTCCTAATCTATGAGCTTCCGCCAGCCCATCACAAACCTGCTTGGCTATGAACAGCGTCTTCCCAGAATTCAGTGGACCTGCCCTTCTGATGAAACTCTTCAAATCCTCTCCTGGAACATACTCCATGGTGATGTAGTGAGCGCCTTTCTCCTCACCGAGGTCATACATCCTGCATACGTTCCTGTGGGCGATCTTACGGGCCATCTTCAGCTCGTTACTGAAGCGTTCTATAGTCTTCTTGTCCGAAGCGATCTCGGGTTTAATGAGCTTTAGGGCGACCTCTTCCTTAATCTTCTTGTCCTCAACTCTGTAGACCTTGCCCATACCCCCCTTTCCCAATTCTTCGATGATCTCGTACCTGTTCGCGAAAGTTGTTCCTCGAGTCAATTCTTCTGTGGGTGTTTCGAGAGTTTCGGTGACAGGGATTTCTTTTGAGGAAGGGAGGGGCGTGGCGCAGTTGCTGCAAAACCGTGCGGTATCAGTATTGTCTGAATGACAATTAGGACACTGTATGCCCATTTTTCCCCTTTATTATTCGGCTGAAAGAATATCAATTAATGGGGAGAGAGTCAAATTGAATTGTCGTGTTTGAGATGAAATATGAGCTTTGAGGGAAGACAATATGGTATAATATACACAACTCTGGTGAGGGGCAAGAATTGCATTATTATATATTTTGAAACACGGAAAAGTTGATAAAATGATAAAGAATCGATACGAACTTCAAAAATTAGAAAAAGAATTGGTAAAAAAAGAAAATGTGGACGTCTTGAGGAACTTTCGCCTCATTGATGCCATGTATAAGGAAGCCATTATCCTTAATGCTTTTCCAATGAGGGATGATCTTGCAGGAATAGAAGTGGATATCAAAATCGCAAAGGTGATAAATAGTGTTTCTGAATCTCCTTAAAAAGGTAGCCTCAGAATTACTCAAACTGAAAATTCCCTATATGGTTATTGGTGGACAAGCCCTGCTTGTTTATGGGGAACCAAGGTTGACCAGGGATATTGATATAACTCTCGGCATTGGAATAGAGGGGCTTCATAAGATTAAAGGAGTTGTGCAGAAGCTCAAATTCAAATATTTGATTTCCGATGTTGAAGACTTTGTACGCGAGACAATGGTACTGCCAGTCATGGACGAAAAGAGCGGAATAAGAGTTGATTTTATATTTTCCTTCTCTCCTTATGAGAGGCAGGCCATGAAAAGGGCAAATGACATTAAGGTTGGCAAAACTGCTGTTAAATTCGCTTCTCTTGAGGATGTTGTTATACATAAAATCATTGCGAGAAGGGCTAGGGATATTGAAGATATAAACTCCATACTACTCAAGAATCCAGACTATGACTCTGAATATATAAGACATTGGCTAACAGAATTTGATAAATCATTAAAAGAGAATTTCATAGAATTATTCAACACGATAGTAGATGAGTTAAATACAGATTCTTGATTCGATTAAAGAAGCGAGCAGTTCGCTTCCTTCGCATTTTTTTTAAGAAAAGGGATCACTTCCTCTCCAAGGGCGTAAAGTGCTTTTTTGCATCCTCTAACTCAGGAAGGTATGGATTAACATCTTTCTAGAGGTAGAGGAATTTATCGTGATACTTTATGGTTTTGTATTCTAGTCTTTTTGTTTGTACTCCCGGTTTTTACTCAAATATGAGTAAATGTCAACTGGGTCAATAATTCTCTTTTTTATTGTCTTTTTAAAATTTCCAACCTCCTCTCCGCATCCTCAACCTCAGCAATAGCAGGATCAGCCTCTTTTTCAATCCAGGGCAGCCAGGATTTTAAGGGATTTGGCTTCCGCTCACTCAGAGGTTTCTAGTATTTCCAACTCACTTGATATCTCTTCACCATCTGAAATCCTTCTTTGTCTTCTTCTATGGTGTAGAGCTTGTTCATTTTCCACACTATGGGTCTGGCTTTCAGAGGAATCTTGGCGATGTATTTTCCTTCTGAATCGAAGACGTCGTAATAATAAGTCTTTCCATCCGCACCTTTCTCGTAGGTGCGCACAAAAATTCTCCCTGCCTCATCAAGACTTAAATATCTAAAGGCATTATGATGTTTATCCCATAATAACTTGGCGTCAGAGGAAAGGTTATCATATCCACCGAACGTTTCATTTATAATGTCGTCTTTTTCTTCCTGGGTGATCTTTATGGGTGTGTGGTCTTTGAGGATTTTCTTTAAGAGTTTCCCTTCAGGATTGAGAACATACAGTTCATATTTGTCAGGAAATCCCCAGATTATGTTATCTTCTTTCGTGATTTCCCAGTAACATCGGGGAAAAAATGGATTCAAGTAAGGATATTTGAGGACTTTTGTCGAGAAGATAGTGAATAGCTCTTTGAGCTGAGAATCGAATTTTTTCAGCTCGTAAATGACTTCCTGACCCGTGATCATGTAACCGGCAACGATATTGCCTTTTTGATCCATTTTAGGACTGGAAAATCCCCACATCTTGGTTTGAGAGACGGCTCTCAAAAATTCTCCATCCAACGTAAAAAAATGGAGCTTGCGGGCGCTGGAGTCATTGACGAGAATTTCTTGGTGGGGAGTAATCACGAGAGATCGTGGGCTTGTCATCTCTCCCGGTCCTTGTCCCTCTTTGCCGATTGTTTTTAAATGCTCTCCGTTTTTGCTGAAGACCTTTATGTGACATTCCTTTATATCAAGGGTATAGATTTTCTCTTCATCATCGACAGCGATATCTCCCGCTCGGGAGAACATATATTCCTTTTTTTCTTCGGCTTCTCCGATGGATAATTCCTCTTTTAGAGAAAATACCTCTTCGCCGTACATCGGCTGTTTAGGATTCTTAACGACAATGACTCCATTTTCTTCATCTATCTTCCCTTTCCATTCGGCTTTTTGTCTCCCAAAGGAAACGAGCATAATACAGGCTGAAAGAAATATGATGATTGAAATGATCTTGGTTGTGTTGTTCATTTTTTTCCCCTTATAAAAATTCTAGCTTGTTCAGCTCTCTATTTCAATCAAAGGAAGCCAGGGCTTCAGTGGATTTGTCTTTCATTAATATCCCCACTCTGAGATGAGATATTAATTATTCTTTTTAATCCATTTATTGTCTTTGTATTCTTGAATTTCAAAATTGTATCTCTTCACAAATTTATAATCATCTTCAGCAGCAACAGTATAGACTTTCCCATTCTTAAATAGGAGTTGAATTTCAAAAAACATGCCCTCAGTCTGTAATATCATCTCTGTTGTTTTGAAGTGCCCAATGTATCTTCCTTCTTGATCGAAAATATCGAAAAGCGTGTATTCACCCTCGACGGAGTCAACAATCACGGCAAGCCATCCATTCTCCATCAAAAAGAAACTATGGTAAGCGGGTTTATATTTGGGATATTTTATCTGTGGAAAAGCCTTTTTCTTGAGATCATCAGTAAAAATCCGAGGAGAGAAGAACTCATTAGCAAATTCCATAAATCTTTCTTTGTCTTTATTGCTTACAAGTATTGGCTCGTAATCTCTCAAGATTTTTTTTATCAGCCTTCCTTCGGGAGAAAAAACACATATCTCGTATTTCTCCGGATAACCGCAATAAACGAGATCATTATCGTCCAAGGCATGCCTTATCTGCGGTCTAAGTGCCAAGTGACTCAAGGCGTCAGCAAAATAGCGTGCTGCAGAAGATAAGTCACTTCCTGTTGGAAGGCGAGTTTCAATCACTTTTTTATTAAATTCCACTACTGGATTGAACTTTTCATCAAACAAAGACAAAGTATATGTTAACTTCTGGATGCTGCCTTCTTGAGATTCGGTGTACTTGTAGACAAGCATAAAACCGTTTGAATTAATATAGAGATCTTCATATCGTTCTGGTATTCGTATTTGTCTTAAAAATTCGCCATTCTTATCGAAGAAAGTAATCCTGTTGTTTCTCATGTCATAAATGAATAAATTGTCATCTTTATCAAACTTGGGAGCAGATAGACTCTGGAACTCTCCTGGTCCTTGGCCCTTTCTGCCGATAGTAAGAAGATATTTGCCTTCAGGATCGTATTTCTGGATTCTATGGTTGTCCGAATCGCTCACATAAAAATTTCCCTCCTCATCAGTGTTAAAATAAATGGTGTTACCGAACAAATAATATTCATCTCCCTCGACTTCTCCTATAGAAAGATCCTCGTTAAAGACAATCCGCATCTTCAATTCTGGAGTCTTTGGATTGGAAATTACAACAACCTCATCAGCTTCCTGTCCGCTAAATGGAATAGCCATAATAAGGACTAAAAGAGAAAATACGATTGCTGTTGTCTTAGTTGTGAACTTCATTTTACCCCCTCATTAAAATTCTAACTTGTTCCGCTCTCTATTTCAATCCGGAGATTCCAGGGCTACATTTATCGAAAAATGTCGGGAAGGTTTTTAATTTTGTATTCAGCATAAACCTCCAAACCGTCTTCCTTAGTCTCTTTAATGGCGAATCCAAAATTATAAAATTTGACCCAATCCAGAGAAACTCCTTGTGGAGGTTTCATGATATACACATATCTTCCTTCTTGGTCGAATATATCAACTTCAACAGTTTCTATGCCTAGGATAAACGGATAACATCCACTTCCCAAATTCGTCATTTTTGGCCCAAGAGAGAAGCTTCTTTTTATCTTCCATGCTCACTTTTACATTTTTATATGGCCTCTCGATGATATACATGGTTTCTCCCTTTAAGTTCTTCACATATATTTTGTATTCTGTATTTAATCCAACGTAGAGTTTTAGATTTTCCTGGTCATAGACAAATCGGATATCAGGTGTACTCCGTACGTCCGCGAATGATCCACTTCCATCTTTCCTCCGAATCATACCTATATTTTCTTTCTGAAAGAAATCAATAATGGAACTTTCACCATCTTTGTCTGAAGATAGATTTACCAATGAAATTTTGTCTAGCCACTCTTGTTCCTTCCACTCTCTTTCCCTTATAAAAAAAGTGTTTTCATCCACAAGAATACGAGGGCGATAACCCAATTTTCGCTCGAATAAAAATTGACCGCTTTTATCATACTTCGCAAGCTTCCTAAATCCTGTCACCCAGATTTGGTTGTTCATAAAATATACATTAAGCAGTCGACGCTCTGGGAATTCGCCAGGTCCCTGGCCCTCTCGAAATAACCTCCCTATATACTCTCCGTTTCTGTTGAACCTCTGGGCTTCTGCCCTACTGCTATCGGATAAAATCACTTCGCCATCAGCATCTCTGATAGAAGAAAAACTCCCTAATCCCACTTCTTCATGTATATAGGGATTGATTTCTCGAGTTTTTTCTACTTTTAGCAGGACTGTTCCTTTAAGAGGATTTTCAGGATTCATGATATGAGCCACTCCATCGACCATAATCTTTTCAACTTTTCCTTCCCTCGGCGCACAGAAGAGAAATAATGAAAGTACTAAAGTAAGATAGATTAATTTTTTCATTTTACCCCCATATAAAAATTCTAACTCGCTCAGCCTTCTTTTTCAATCCAGGGAAGCTAGGGATTTAGGGGATTTGGCTTTCAGTTAGCTCAATGCACTCTTAAAAATCAACTATTAATACATATTCCTCTATCTGGCTTTTATATGCTGTTTTAACGTGGAATTATATTTTCAAAAAGTTTTATCCCCTCTGGAGAAGCAATTACTAAATCCAAATCACCATCATCATCAACATCTCCTAATGCAATACGTACACCTGCTCCGCTTAAATTGCCGAATGAGACTTTAGGTTTGCCAATTACTCCTCTATCCTGATATCCATCGGGAGTTTTTTCAAAATATTTTATTTTACGAGGCGACACAAATATTAAGTCTAAATCTCCATCTCTATCAAAATCTCCTAACGCCACATCAACATCTACTGAAATTGTCAATCCACGCTCTTCTCCAATTATTCCTCTATCCTGATATCCTTCGGGAGTTTTTTCAAAGTATTTTATTCCTTTACAAGATGCGGCTATTAAATCTAAGTCACCATCTCCATCAACATCTCCTAATGTAACACCTACGCCTGCTCCACACAATTTGGCCAAAGGTAAATCCAGAGTACAGATGATATCTCTATCTTCAAAATAAGTTTGTTTCGTCGGAAAGTATTTAGGTTTGTTGTTTTCTTTATATCCAAATAAACCCAGACTGCTAAGCCCGAACAACACAAAAAATATAATTTTTTTGTATAATCTCATAACCATATCTCCCCATTTATTGTTATTGCCTTTTAAATTTTATTTCTTAATCCTTTGCTTAAGAATTCGTCAACTCCTCAACCATCCCTCTTACGAGGCGTTTCTTCAGTTATGCTGTCTTTTATCAATCCAGGTAAGCCAGGGCTTGGGAGAGATTGTGAGTTACTTAATCCATAGCATAATAAGACTATATCCCCTCTTTTATCTGTTCCCAGTTTTTAATCTTATATCTTTTAATATTCACTTCTCCAGTTTCCTCGGAAGCGTGGATTGCATAAAGAAAGCCATTTTTTATAATCTCAGGAGTGAAGGGGAGTGTTGTTCTGTAGAGGCAGCGGCCGTCTGAATCGAAAATATCATATTCCGCATCTTCGCCTTCTTCTAAAACCGATTTTACTCTCCTCACAAATATTCTTTGTTTATCGTCGGCCATAATTTTACTGAAAAAAGACCTGAAGGCCGGGAAATCGCATGTTTCTTCAATGGCCTTCCTTGGAACACTTTGACCTTGTCGCGCTAAGCTCTCATCGAATCTTTTTATAATCGCATCTTTTTCCTTCCGGCTTACTGCTTGCTGGCCCTCTTCTTTTTGGATATTCATAAGACAATCCCCATCTTTATCGATAACAAATATTTGATATTCCGAAGAAATTCCATAAGTAAATGTATTTTCATTCACGCAAGAAAAGTAAAGGTGTGGATGATATTCGAGATAAAGTGAGAGTGTTAGGATACCTTTTTCGCCTTTTACCAATCCGAACCCGGGTTCGGGAAATTCAATGAATTTTGTTAAGACCTTTCCTTCCGGATTTACTTTGATGAACATTCTAGAAGAGTCGGACGTTCGTGAAGATATTTCCTTCAGAATCAACTGCGAATTCAGAAACCGAGCCATTGATGGAGATGTTTTTTCTGAATTTGCCATTGCTGTCATGAATTTTGATTTGTTCTCTATCTTCCACATATATATTGTTTTGACTGTCGATGGATAATCGGCGAGGCCTTTCGAATTCGCCAGGTCCCTGTCCTTTTCTGCCTATGGTCTGGAGAAATTGACCCTTGGAATCA
>SMTZ1_10002247_pt1 | contig 19542 bp, 17 predicted proteins | sample DeeMarSWOR136_30_FD_25667 | JGI IMG/M metagenome (IMG submission 25667)
AGAAACATCATCAGCTTTTCCCGCCATAGAAGCTGCTGCCCCCATCTCTCCTCCACCGATAATTGTGAGTGCTCCATTTTGTTTTGTTGCTTTTACCATCGTTTCGACTATTTCATTAGTCGCCTCTCTAAAAACTTCCTTCTCAAAAATTCCTGGAGGACCATTCGCTATTATGGTTCTACATTTCATAATGATATCATTAAACTGATTAACAGTTTTTGGTCCAATATCACCAGTAGTAGTATTATAGGTTCCAGCTTCATCAATAGTGATTACCTTTCTATTCCCATTATCATCTATAATTAAATCTTCTGGTAATACGATTTTATTTTTATATTTTTCAGTTGTTTCAATAATCATGGTCTTATTTTCTTCTAAATCCTTCGCAATAATTTTATGATTTGGTTCTCCCATATTTTTTCCTAAAGCTTCAAAGATTAAGATAGCTGTTAATCCTGAACATAAAGCATAATCTAATTTATCATTGTCAAAATTAAATTTCATTGCTTTAAATTTATCGATTGCTTTGGCTCCTCCAATTAACATTGCCATAGGTTTATCTGGATCCATCATAATCTTTTTCAAGGCGTTTAATTCTTTATCTGTTATGGGCCCTGCTATCATTTTAGGCCATCCTACAATAGAGGCATGCGCTCGATGTGCGGCTCCAAAAGCATCAACAATAATGTAATCAAATAAAGGAAAGAGTGTTTTAATCATTACAGTATTTTCAGCTTCTGAAAAATCTTTATAATTTTTCATTTCTCCTTCGAATTTTCTAACATTGTTTAATACTAAAACTTCTCCAGGTTTTAGGTCTTTAATTGCTTGAACTGCTTTTTCTCCAAAAATATCTCTAACAAATTTTACAGGATGACCAAGTTCTTTTTCAATTTCTTTTGCGTGTAAATCTAAATCAATAAAATCTTTTTCACCAGGACGTGATTGATGTGCTAAGATCACTACTGCACTATCTTTTAGTTCCTCTAAAGCAGGAACGAGAGCCCGAATTCTTGGAGAATCTCTAATTTCCATCTTATCTAGGTCAATATTAGAATTTATATCAACACGCATTAACACTTTCTTACCTTTTAAATCAACATCTTTGTAAGAAGTATAATCAATCTTCATATTTTTCATCTCTTTAAGTTTGGATTTAAATTATATTCTTTAGATTTTTTATCTAAAATTTGTTTTGATAAATATAATATTCAATATTTTTTCATACTATAAAAAACATATCTATAATTTTGGGAATACTCATTTATACGTTTTATTAGCAGATTTTAATAATTAGTCTATCGACTTCAGTGTAAAAAGGACTTCAAAAACTTTACAATTCATTTTAATTAAAATAAAATTATTCATATTATATTATCGGTTTAATTTTATTAAGAGTAAAAGATTTTATAACTAAGTGATTAAATTGGATGATATCAGAGAAATTCTTAATAAATTATTAGAAAAGAAATGCACCGTAGAGGAAGCAGAGAAATTACTAAAAGCGAATATTATAGAAGAAGTTGGGGATATTGCTAAGTTAGACGTTTTCCGAAAAACACGTACGGGTATTGTAGAGGTAATATTTGCTGAAAATAAAACGCCTCAAATGGTTTTAGATATTACACTATCTTTTTTAAAAAGAAAAAAATTTTCTATTATATCAAGATACCAAGATGATCAAAAACACCTAATTATGAATAATTTTCAAAATAATGATAATTATTCAATACAAGTTAACCCTCTAGCTAAAATAATAATTATTAGAGAAAAAGATTATACTTTTGAAAAAAAGGGGGGAATTGTGGGTATAATTACCGCGGGAAGTTCTGATATTCCAGTTGCTGAAGAAGCAAAAGTAATCGCAGAATCTATGGGATGTGAAATAATAAAAAGTTATGATTTAGGAATTGCTGGGATACATCGACTTTTTACTCCCTTAAGTGAAATGATAAAACAAGGGGTTCACGTAATTATAGTTTGCGCAGGTATGGAAGGAACATTGCCAGGGGTTGTTGCAGCACTTGTAGATGTTCCTGTAATAGGGGTACCTATATCTAGTGGGTATGGTTTGGGTGAAAGAGGAATTGGAGCGCTTACTACAATGTTACAGTCATGCTCTCCAGGTTTATTAGTAGTCAATATCGATAATGGATTTGGTGCAGGAGCTTCAGCAGCTTTAATTGCAAATAAGATGACCAACATACAATAAGATACTATAATTTCTTAATCCTTTTTGTAAAATTTTAGATAATCTATTCATATTTATGGTTTTTTGAGATAAACGACTTCGAAATATTATGTATAGAAAAATAAACATATATATTTATCAACATCAAAACTTTTTCATAAATTAATTTAAATTAAAATCTATCTCAATTAAGGTGAAATTATTGGACCCAACACCCGCTTCGCTTGAAGCATTATCAAAATTACGTGTTTTAAATCCAGAAACAGGATGGTATATTATCACTTTTCTTGCTATTGTTTTATATGTCTATGGTGTCGAAATTAAGAAGGCAAGAGAAACAAAAAATTGGAGTACAATCTTTGCTGGTTTAACAGTGCTAGGACTCGATTTAATCAATGAAATTTGGAACGCTTTAGTATTTGCATTTACTAATTATTCTGCATTTTGGACTACCCCTGGAGCAAGTGCTTATATAATACTAATCGGATGGAATATAGAGATTGCATTTATGTTCTCATTAGCTGGTATCATCTTTGCAAAATTTTTACCTGACAATAAAGATGAAAAAATGTTTGGAAGAATTCCAAATCGCTGGGCTATGGCTGCTGGATTTGCAATATTTTGCGTTATTGTAGAAATATTACTGAACTGGGGGGATTATTTAATATGGGAGTATCCCTGGTGGAATTGGTACAACCCTGTACTAATTTTCTTGATAGGTTATTTTCATTTCTTTATCGGAGCATTTTACGTATATGATCTACCTCAAACAAAAGAAAAAGTAAAAGTTGTAGGGATCATATATGGTATTTCAATTGTCTTACTATGCATATTTGGTCCCTTGCTTGGTCCATCAGGTCTTTTCTAGATTAATTATGTAATTTGAATTAAATTCCAAAAATTTTTACTTTTTTTTTTTTATTTATTACATTTATTTAATAATTTGTTTATTTAATATAACAGTCTTTTAATGTTTTTTTTACTCCTAGTAATGATTTCAAATTAATAAAAATTTAACCGTTTTTTAATATCTGACACCTTTATGTTCCAATCTAAAAGTATAAATAGTTAGATCGATATAATCTATCTTGAAACTATTTCTTAATAAATTCTAAAAATAAAAATTAACTTTATGCTGTGTAGTTGAGACCAATGGTCGCAACAATGGATAATTTTGAGAAATCTAAAGAATTATTTGAGAGCGGCGACATACAAAATACGATAGAAACTTACGAAAAAGCAATAGATCATATTGACCGCTCAAAACCTAAACAGAAAGAGGAATATATCCAGTTTCTTGAAAAGATCTTAAAGTATTGTCAAGAAAAAGGCTTGCAAATCGAAGAAGCAATGGTTATGAGAGCTTTAGGGCGAACATATTCTAAATTCAAGCAACATGCCGAAGGTTTAAAATATTCGTATCAAGCATTAAAAATTCAAAAAAAATTAGGAAAGAAATTAGACGTTGCAGAAAGTTTAGTATTCCTTGCAGAAGACTTAGAAGTATCTGGAAATTATGATGCATGTATTAATACATTCATTGAAGCTGCTGAAGCTTATCATGAATTAGGTAAGTTGAAAAAGGAAAAAGAAATTACCAAAGAAATTACTCGCTTAAAAGAATTCTCTAAACAAATGCTTGAAGACGAATACATTTTACACAAATTTAATGTTGATAAATACTAACTTAGAATAGCGGTATTATTCTTAACTCTTTTTTTTTTAAACTATTTACTTGATAAGTAGCCTTCAGAACTTTCTAATGCTTTAAAAATTTGATTAATTTTCTCTTGAGCGAAAGTTAGAATTTTTTTAACAGGAATGCCAGAATCAATACTTATCCATTTTAGATCATCAAATTCAGGTTTAATATTAACAATCTTTTGCTCTTCATCTGTTTGAATGTAGGATACTTTATACCTAAATTTATAATTCTTTTCATTAATTTGAATCTCTGTTTCTTCAATTCTTCTATCGATGCAGACTCTATTTATTGTATTAAATCTTACACCTAAAGTCCCCAGTTCATAAATAATTTTTTCTATTAGTTCAAAACTCTTTTCAGGATAACATAACACTTTAATTATATAACTAGGTCGATTTTTTTTAGTTAAACTACTGGTTATTTGGACGTCAAGAATATCTTCATTACTTATAGTATCAATAAAGTTACCTATTAATTCTCCTGTTACATCATCAACATCTGTTTCTAAAACAGTTATTTCTTCTGTATATTGATGTAGTGGGTTTTTTAGTTTATTTATATCAACATTCTCATCTTCTCCATAAAAAATTCTAAGAACATTGAGAAAATTTGTAAATTCCTTCTGACCTGTACTATAGACTACTTTTCCTAGCCTCATATTTATAGGTTGTTCCATAATTAAAGGATTCAGGTTTATAAGTAAAGCAGCACCAGTTGGAGTGACAAGTTCACTTTCAATGGGGCCATTAGCTACAAAAAGACCTGAATTTTTGAAAATCTCTAAAGTTGCAGGCGCGGGAACAGGTAAAGTACCATGTGCTGATTTTATTGTCCCTCCTCCAAGAGGAATTTTGCTACAATAGATTCTACAATTACCTTCCAATCCACCTAATTGGTCTAGAGCTTTAGTAACTCCTAAAACATCAATTAAAGTATCGACAGAACTTAATTCATGTAAATGAATATGTTCAACTAATTCTTCATGCACATTCGCTTCTGCCCTGAAAAGAGTCTCTAAAACATTATTTGCATATTGTTTTCCTAATGTTGAATAATCCTTATCATTTAAAAAATTATTTAAAGCATTCTTGAGAGCGTTAGGAGTTCTGTGGTTTTTATTTTCTTTTATCTCCACTTTAAGCTGATTAACTTTTATTCCAGATCGATTAACTTTTATCAAATTGATACCAAGAGTTGTAATATTGCTTAAATAATTTTTCAACTCCTTTAATTCTTCGATTATAGAAATTGGATTTTCAACCATATCTAATAATGCAGCTAAAAACATATCTCCCGAAATTCCTGAGTTAGCTGTATCGATATAAAATACCTTCATTTTAAGAACTCTATTTATCTAATTGAATATATAATAAAATATGAAATAACATATTATTTAAATGAACAATACTAAAAATAATAAATTCTAATAATTTTGTTATTATTATATAAATATTAAAAATTAAATGAAAATTACTTTTTGGGTCGTAGAATGAGCGAACTTCAAACCTTAAAATGCTATTTGAATCAATTACCCGCCACGTTTTTAAAATTATTAGGAATTGAACCTCCTCAAAATATTATCCCCCCTCCTGTTCAAGCAATTTTAGACATGTATAGTGACATAGATCGTATAACTATTTCTCTTCTCGATAATTTTGGCTTGTTTGAGCTTAGCTACATGAAACCAGAATGGATGATTGCTAATTCTGAGGTAATGTTACTTTTATCAACTCGAAATCCCTATACTTTAGGTGTATTACACCAAATAATGTATGGGGGATTTGATGTTGAACCTAATGGCTTTCATCTATTAAAACATTTAAATGAAAATGGAAAAAAAACATGTTTTATTGGGCGAAAAAAAGATTTAGAGAGGTATGATGGAGGAACTCATTCTGTCCCAAAAGAAACGGATATGAGCACATGGGTAGAATCTGCTAAGACTATTAATAATTATGAACTCTCATGGATGCATTATTTGGATTTTGAGAATCTACATAAACAACAACAAGCTTTGAAGCAACGAACACCTGAAGATCTAATAGAAAAGTTAATATTACGTACAGATAAATGGATTTTAAGCAATTATAAACAGCTAAGAAATAATTCCTTAATGATTATTCTTGGAGATCATGGTAGGGTAAAACTAGACTTGGAGTATTCCGGTAAAATTGCTCAATGGCGTGAAGCAAGTGTACCTATCGCAATCTTAATGCGTAAATAATTTTAAACCCCAAATTTAAACAATATATAAAAAAGGCTTAATATGGAAGAATATAAGCGTTTCACAGTTTCTCTTCCCCCTCAATTATATGATGAATTAGAAGCATTTAGAAATAAATTAGGCATTTCAAGATCTGATTTTATCAGAAAAGCAATACATTCCTTTATGATAAGCGAGGATAGCCTTATTAAAACATCTGGAAATGTAGTAGGTTGCATAACCTTAATAATGGCACATGAACACTTTAAACCTGAACAAGAACAAAATAATGAATATATTCATCATAATCAAATTGACCATGACCATAATCATCATCATGATCATGAATATGGTTCGAAACCAGTTTATGCAAACATTCAGCAATCTGATGAGCTATTGAAAAATGACATACAACACCATTTCTATGACATTATTATCTCGACAATGCATATACATTTAGAATTTGAAAAATGCTTAGAAATCATAGCTGTTTCTGGACCTTTTGATAGAGTAAAAAAATTAAAAGATGATCTTCAAAGATTAAAAAGTATCATCTCTATTGGTTTTTTTATTATTGATAGAGATTCAAATTCAGGAATAGAAAAATAATTTTTAAATTACTAACGTTCACGTCCTCTTTATTAATTATTTTTTTTAAAAAAAAAGAGGGTTTTTGAATAAAAAATTCAAAAATTGTAAAACTAGGGTAAGGATAAGGCGATTTGTAATGAATTTTTTATTCTTTAAATTGTGTGTGTATTAGCATCTAAATTGGAATCTATAAATTTAAATTGTTATACAGTGTAAATTTTTTAAATTTTAAAATAAAAAAAGGAATTAAATAAGCTTTAAAAAAAATAATTTAAATTTAATCAATTCGGTAAGATCTTTTAAAGATCTTTCTCTTGGACCGTCTTACGGCCATTTGCTTTCGCGCGCCCTATTGCTTTGTCTAAAATATGCATTATTGCGTCATTAAGTGCAGGACCATCTATTAAATCCCCACTTGTATTACAACCTTTTCCTTTAATATATTCTCTTATTTTAGATTTAACAAAAAGAGCCTCAGCGGTAGCTGCTTTTTTAGCCATTTTTTATTCCTCCTTTGATAATTTATATAGGTTTTAAAAATACTTTTGTATTTAAAATATAATTCTCTTTGGTTATATTTAAACTTAGTTAAAAAAACATCATAGAAGGTTAATATCGTCGGTCTAAACCCATTTTAAATTTGAGGGTAATAATTTAAATAGTAAGACGTTCTTACTCTAAATTTAAAAATTGTACCAATAACAAACCTGACCTTTTTTAAAAAGCTCAATTTTAAAGATAAGACTTAACAGTCTAAAGCTTTATTGAAATCAACCTTTATATTTCTCTTGATATATTTACTTATTTATACTTAGTCCGGTTATATCTATAGAATTTTTAGAATCGGTGATTCCTTCTAGCTTTTTGTAATCCTCTAGAGATCTCGATGCGACCATTAATGTATAGTTATTTAACTTTTCTTCTACCTCTGAGGTTAACCCAGGTCCTGATTGGGTTCTCAATATTCTTTCAATTTTCTCTTTAGCGACATCCATGATATCCTTAGTTCCCTCCTTTATCCAAATACCTCTTCTGTTTCTATCCATGAGTTTAGGAACATAAATCTCTTTTCTAACATTTTTAGCAGTATGTTTTAAACTTAAATAGTTTTTATTTTCTTCAGCAATTCGTTTGATCTCCTTGAAAGCGAGCGTTTCTTGATTAACATTAATCCCTTCCATTCCACGTTTAATAATACCTGCAAACTCGTCATCAATCACTAGTAATTCCAAAGCTTCTGAGAGGATCGATTCATATGTTCCAGCACATGTTATATAATTATGCCCCGCGTTCGCAGCAAATAAGAGTGTCATAAACCTTTCAAATCCATTTTGGATATCAAAACATTTTGAGTCTGTTAATGCTCCCGAACCTTTTGAGGGGATACTATAAAAATGAGCTAATTGTGCAGCTGCGACTGTAATTAATGCAAATTCCACAGAACCATATGCAACATTTCCTGTTAAAGGATCCATAATAGTATTTGTAGAACCGTATAATACAGGAGTTCCTGGATTGATTAATTGAGTTAATAAGATAGAAGAAATAACTTCTGCATTAGCTTGGGTTAAACATCCTGCTAGTGTGACGGGGGCTGTTGAACCCGCACTCGCTGCAGCACTAATTAAGATTGGTTGCTTATATTTAGCAAATATAAAAAGACCGTTTAATAGAATCTGAGTTAATCTTAAAGGTGAAGTCGGATTAAAAACTGTTAAAAATCGAGGTCTCTTAATTAATTCCTCCTCTCCCCCTACAATAATAGATAAAAGGTTTATTATGTCTTGAGATGCTGTTCTTCCATAGCAAGCCATTCCATAAGGTTTATAGCTATGTTTAGCCCATTCACGTAATGTATGACAATGAAGCTCTGTAAAAGGAATATCATGAGGCCATACATCCATATGGGAGCATGAAATATTTTCCAATTCGTTTACAATTCTAATGTGCTTAATACTATCTCCAAGAGAGGATTTACGAATTAACTTTTTTTTATTAGTGTCGAATATATTAACAGTAGCTCCAAAAGTTGCAAAATTGATATTAGTAGTATTAATAGTGAGCTTAAAGGAACCATCTGGTCCATATAAATCAAAAGTATCTGGAACTTTTTTTAATTGTTCTTTCACAAGCTCTTCAGGGATCTTTACATAATCACTCTTACTTTTCTCATCAAGATAAGCGCCATACTCCTTAAACTTTTCTTTTGCTTCATTAGATTCTATTCTAATTCCCACGTGTTCTAACAATTCAATGGTTGCCTGATGAATTGCTTGAATTTCATCTTTTGCTAAGACCTTCATCTGATTAAATCTCATAAGAAAAACCTTTTTTTTTAATTAATTTTTAGCTTTAATTTACATGTTAAGCGAAACTTATGATAATTTAGAAAGGGAATGAATTCTATTATAATCTTCATATTTTTTATTTTTGATAATATATCTTTTAATAATGCTAAAAATAAAATGAATATTGAGTTAACTTAATTTAAATTCTGAGATTTGCATGGTAAAAACAGTTTTTTCTAGAGCCCCTGTGAGAATATGTGATATAGGAGGATGGACAGATACTTGGTTTTTTCCAGATGGTGCTGTATTTAGTTTTTGTGTTGATCTCTACAGCTATGTAAGGATATTAAAAAATTCTGTGAATAGAATAAAAATAGTTTCAGAAAATCTTAATCTAAGTACGGAAATTAAGGATTTTGAAAAGATTGTATACGATGGAACTCTAGACTTGTTAAAAGCGGCAGTAAAAAGAATGAAGATTCAAGAAGCTCTTAAGATTTACGTCAATACTGATGCTCCTCCAGGATCGGGAACAGGGACGAGTGCAAGTGTAGCAGTTGCATTAATTGCCGCGTTAGCTAAATATAATAATAGAGAAATGAATCCATCTGAAATTGCAGATTTGGCACATAAACTTGAAACCGAAGAACTAAAATTAGAAAGTGGAGTTCAAGATCAATATGCAGCTGCATTTGGAGGAATTAATTTTATGAAGATAAACTATCCTTCTGTTAAACTAACAAATATTAAAATTGATGAAATTAAAATCTACCAGTTAGAAAAGCGGTTAATATTAATTTTTTTAGGTTCAAGAATTTCTGATATAATGCATAAAGCAGTTATAAAGAAGTATTCTAGTGGTGATAAAGAGACTATTAAGTCATTTGAAGCAATGAAAGCCTGTGCATATGAAATGAAAAAGGCTATTAATCTAGATTTAGAAGATATTGGAGAAATTATGTATAGGAATTGGGAAGCTCAGAAAAATCTTCATCCCTTAATGGTTAACAACAAGATTCTTAAAGCAGAAAGAATTGCAAAAAATTATGGAGCTATCGGGTTCAAATGTAATGGCGCGGGAGGTGGTGGTTCAATCTCAATTATAGCAGCAGAAGGAAAGGAATTTAAATTGAAACAGGAATTAATTAAAAATGGCTTTAAAATCCTCCCGTGTAAGTTGTGCTTCAATGGAGTTTCCAGCTTTCTAAAAGAGTGATATCATAATAATTTTTTAATCAAAAAAGTAAATCATAGCGCTTTTTATAGTTAATTTTTAAAAAGATAATATGAGTTTACCGGACCATTCCATCCTCTTTTCAAAGATAAAGAGATGCCCAGATAAATTAACCATTCATAATCTGTTCGTTTTTAACAAAGCAGGAATATGCATATATGGAGTGAATTTGACTAATTTATATAGAATTGAACAAGAGCAATTAATTTCTTCATATTTTACAGCACTTAATTCATTTACTAAAGAATTAATTGGAGATAAAATTAAAACCGTTGAGATGGGTGGCGGAATAAAACTCGTTGTATTTGAAAAGGGTAATTTATATTATTGTATTTTATCTGATTCCATTGAAAATTTAATCCTTTTAGAAGATATCATCTCTAAAGTACAATCTAAATTCATAAAATACATTAGAAGAAATAACATAAAAATAGATTTAGAATATATCTATGATGAGGATCTAGATGAATTGATAGAAGAAACCATTAAAAACTTTCTGAGTAAAGAATTTGATTTAAGAAAAGAAGAAAAAATTATAACGCTCTTAAATGAACAATCATTGAGTGATGATATAAATGGAATTATTCTTTTAACAGATCGAGGAAAATTAATATATTCTTCAATACGAAATATTCATGAATTTTTAAAAGAAGTTGATTTTAGAGTCAAAATTTGCAATAATACAATCTTAAAATTATTTTATACTTCTAAAAATAAGGAGCTCATATTTTCTGAATTTGTTGAGGATTTATATATAGTTATTTTGATATTTGACTCAAAAACAAGGTTTGGTATAGCCGAATTGTATCTTCATAAAGTGGTTAAAAACATTAAAAATATTTTATGCAGTAAATGAATTACAATCAAGAGAAGATTTTTCATTTTAGATTTAATAGTATTTAAGCTATAACGCTTCCCTAATTACAGTATTTAAATCTCTGTTCTAAAATATAATTTATATATTATAAAAATCAACTTAAAATAATTCAATAGATAATTAATCACATATTTAAAGATTGAGAGATATGGAATGACAAAATCAGAAAATGGTTTAAAAGAAGCATTCGCTGGTGAATCTCAGGCGAATAGAAAATATTTAGCTTTTGCAAAAAAAGCAGAACAAGATGGTTTTCCGGGAGTAGCACATTTATTTCGAGCTGCTGCTGCAGCTGAAACGGTACATGCTCATAATCATTTAAGAACTATGGGTGGGATAAAATCTACTGCTGAAAACTTAAAGGATGCTATTGGTGGCGAATTTTATGAATTTACAACAATGTACCCCGAATTTATTAACTCTGCGAAAACTGAAAGTAATTCTGGTGCTGAAAGGACCTTTCATTATGCAAATGAAGTAGAAAAAATTCATCATAAACTCTATGAAGAAGCGTTAAAAGCAGTGGAAGATGGGAAAGATATAAAAAAGAAAGATATTTATGTTTGTTCTGTATGTGGTTATACTCATGAAGGAGAACCTCCTGAGAAGTGCCCTGTATGTGGATCTTCAAAAAAGGTTTTTGAAAAAGTTGAATAAATATATTTTTTTTATTTTATTTATATTTAAATCTTTAGTTGCCAGGGTCTATAACCTGTTTTAATTTTAAGTAGATACTCATCAATTGAGAAATCTAATTCTTTTTCTGTTCTACGCAATGCTCCCATATTAGCCCCATTCATGTAATAATCAATGAATATATCTGCTACTTTTTGATCTGCGAGAGAAAGAATTGTTTGTAATCTCGCATTATTTAATATATCCTTTACATTTTGAAACTTTAACTTTATCGAGACTACTTTTTTTAATTCCCTTTCTATTTTTTGAAATTTTCTTCTTAATTCAATAATATTATCCGATAAGTAGTTATTAATTTCTCCTTCATAAGGAGTATTAAATTTAGGAACAAATGGGTTAATGTTTATCCTAAGAACTCCTTTTTCAAACCCAAGTTGGTCAATCTCTTTTAAAATTCTTATAATATCATCGAGATCTTCATCTTTTTCATTAGGTAAACCTATCAAAAAGTAAAATTTAATATTTTTTATTGTAGAACGCTTTAATAATTTCAGAACTTCAAAAATTTTTTCATTTGAAATTTTTTTACCTAAAGCATAGCGGAGTGATTCTGATCCAGTCTCTGGAGCAATTGTAACTGTTTTAATATCACCTTTCTCTAAAATGCGTATAACCTTCGGTGTAAGATGCTCTAATCGAATGGAGGGTAATGTGAATTTAAGTCCATTCCCTAGAATATATTGACATATTTCATAAAATTTAGGATGAGAAGAAACACATGACCCAATTAGACTAACTTTTACAAAAGTAGAAATTTTTTTCACTTTTTCTATAACATCCAATATATTTTCATAACTCCTGTTCCTAAATGGAGAATTATGAAACGATGATATACAAAATTTACATTGGAAAGGACACCCTCTATTTACTTCTATCATGAAATTTTCTTGAAATATTTTTTTCTCTTCTGAAGATTTTGAGATCACTTGAAATATTGGATTAGGAGACTCATCAAGATTGCTTAAGATTGCTCTTTTTACCTTATTAGAGAGAGAGGGTATAAAGATTCCTTCGATTTCTTTCATTTCTTTTAAAAATTGCGTAAAATTACCTCCTGCTAATTTAAATTTACTGAACTTTTCTAAAAAATGAAAAAGACTTGGTTCTGCATCTCCAATGAAAAAGAGATCGAATATTTTACTTAAAGATAGAGGATTAGAGGTAATAGCAGGGCCTCCTCCAATAATTAGAGGGTATTGCGAATCATTTTTAATTCGAGAATCGTTTCGTTCCTGACTTTTAAGGGGAATATCTGATTTCTCCAAAATCCATAATACATTCTTAACATCATTCTCAAAATGTATAGAAAAGCCCAAAATATCAAAATCAATAGGTAAAACTGCATTTTCTATGCTTCTAAGTTGATTTATTGAAGAGATGTCCTTTGAAGCAGGGAATCTAATATTTTTCGGGAGAAATATTCTTTCACATACATATTTCTCAACTGTATTAATTAAGAAATAAAGTAATCTGATAGTATAAGATGATAATCCTAATTCATATTGGTTTGGAAAGACTAAACCAAATGTTAAATCAACATTTCTCCAATCTTTAATGATAATATTTTCTTCATACATTAATTAAAAATCCTATAGATACTAAAACTTTGAATCATTTAATTTTAAGCTCAAGTTCTTCTCTTAATTTTTTAATTTCTTCGACTATTAAAGGTAAAATTATTCCTGTTTTATGATGAATTACAACTTCTGCTCGTTCATCCATATAAGTTGGTTGATCATTTACTATAATTAGTTTCCCCCCCTCTCTTACTGTATAGAGAGGTAAATCACTGACAGGTACAACTTCTAAGGAGGATCCTGCAATTAACATTACATCTGCTTTTATCGCTAAATCTTTGGACATATGAATTTCAAAAGTAGGTAATCCTTCTCCAAATAAGACAACTGAAGGCTTTAAGGGTGCCGAACAAAAATCACAGGTTGGAGCTTCTTTTTTATTCTTTTTTAATTTATAAAGAACTTGTTCTTTTGTATATGAAGCTTTACACCCCAGACAATTAAACCTATTTATATTTCCATGTACTTCATATACTATTACAGAACCTGCTTTTTGATGAAGTTCATCTATATTTTGAGTAATGATTGCTTTAACAATATTCATCTTTTCAAGTTCTGCCAGTGCTACATGACCGGGATTAGGTTTTGCTTTAAACAAATTGGGTGCTACTTTTTGAGCTAGCTCCCAAAATTTAGTTGGATTTTTCAAAAAAGCTTGTATATTCCCATAGATTTCGGGTTTATATTTTTCCCAAATCCCTCCGTCTCCACGAAAATCAGGAATACCCGATTCCGTTGACACTCCTGCTCCAGTTAAGACAATCGCTTTTTTAGAATTAAGCAACATCTCAGCTGCTTTAACAATCTTTTTCTTTTCAATTAATTTTAATATTTTCATTTGTTTATCTGATGTTCTAAGTTTTTATTTAAGTTTGTTAATTTTAATAATGAGAAGCTGTGTTAAATGTATAAATTTTGCTTATAAACTTACTCAATATTCAAAATTATTTTTATTATATTTATAGAAATTATTAAAAGTTAATTATTTTAAGGATTATAATAAAAAGTTTTTAAGTTAAAGTAGAGCTAATCAAAAATGTTCCGGGTATTAAAATTTTATTATTTCGTAAAAAATTAAAATATACAAAAATTTAAAATTACAATGGTATAGCTTATATTCAGACGACTATTAATTAAAAATTAATTCCATGATAACTGGATTTGCTATTATTTTAGATGATGAAATTTTATATGTTTCGAATGAACATAAATATCCTTCATTTGAAATTGTATTATTTGTTGAACAGCTAATCAACAATATAAATCCTAAAAGTTTATGGAGTTTAACTAATATTTTCTTTGAAGATGGTACTATTAAAGAGCGAATGATAATTAAACATCAAATTACAGAAAAAAATCAAAACTTATTTTTTTGTATCACGGGAGATTTCTTATCCGTTTCTCAAGAAGCTGATAATATGTTGTCAGAATTTTATGAAAAAGTAACAGCTAATTATGAAACAGCAGAAAAGATTAAAAAGTTCTCTACTCATTCAGATTTTAAAAAAGTTATAAAACTTATTACAGGGTATCTATGGGATAAATATAAAGATCCTTTACAAGACGAAGAATTGAATTACCAGTGTGCAAACACAGAAAATAAAATAATTTATTGTGGAATTTCTACTCAAGGTTTGCCCATTTTATCTCAATTATACGATAAATCTATGCTTCAAAGTTTTCATAGAGACATTAATGATGAAAATATCGAATTATTTACTTCCAGCCTTTCAGCCAAATTAGCCACCATAGCCATGAATACTCAGATAAGAGCGAAAACAAATATTAAAGAGGTACATTTTGATGATTTGGAAGAAGGAGGATGTAAAAAATTAATTTTATATGGTGATATCAACGGATACTCTTTAGATCTCATAGCATCAGGTGATTTTTTTAAAATAAAAGAGATTTTCAAAGAATTAGAGGAAAAAGTATCACAAGAGCAGATCTTACAGCAAGAGTTCACTGGAGATTTAAAACCCTATCGCCCACTGAAAACATACCTCGATGATATTATTAATCGATTTGATCAATAATTTCTAATATTATGCTAATTTTTTGATATTTATGAAAGCTGTCATTCTTGCAGCTGGAAAGGGAAAAAGATTAAGGCCGATAACCTCCTCAAGACCTAAACCTATGATCCCTATTGCTGGTAAACCTTTACTGGAACATATTATTCTAGGTTTAAGAGATGCTGGTATTGATAAGATTTTACTAATAGTAGGATATAAACAAGAGGTTATAAGGGAGTATTTTGAGGATGGAGTTGATAGATTTAATGTAAAAATTGAATATATTACTCAAGATGAACATTTAGGTACTGCTCATGCTGCTGGTTTTGCCAAACAATTTGCAAAAGACGAACCATTTATTTTAATGTATGGAGATTTATTAGTAGATCCAACAATCTTCCAAGAAATTATCAAGGAATACAAGGAAACAAAATCAGAAGGGCTAATAACATTATTAGAGGTTGATAATCCTCAAGATTATGGAATAATAACTCTTGATTCGAAAGGATTTGTAGATAAGATATATGAAAAACCAGACCCAAATTTAAAATTAGGAAATTTAGCAAATGCAGGGATTTATATCTTTAATTCTCTTATCTTTAAAGCCATTGAAGTAACTCCCAAATCCGTAAGAAATGAATACGAATTTACAGATTCCATGCATATTCTAATTAAACAATTTCAAGGAAAAATTCTTGGCTATAACATTAAAGACAAATTTTGGAGCGACATTGGTTTACCTTGGCAACTTTTAGATGCTAATTCATTTTTATTAGATATGTTAGATCAAAAAATTATCGGACATGTAGAAGATAACGTAAATATAACGGGGAATGTCTATATTGGAAAAAATACCCAAATTAGATCTGGGACATCCATCCAAGGACCCTGTTATATAGGAGAAAATTCTCTAATTGGACCTAATGCATTTATACGCCCCTATTCTTCAATTGGTAATAATTGCCATATAGGTATGTCAGAAATAAAAAATTCCTTAATTTTTTCTCATACTGCAATTCCTCATTTTAATTATATAGGGGATTCCATTATCTGTGAAAACGTAAACCTGGGAGCGGGTACCAAAGTGTCAAATTTAAGATTTGATAATAAAGGTGTTAAGATGAAGATCAATAATGAATTAATTGATTCAGATCGTAGAAAACTGGGAATTATATTTGGACCTAATTCTCAAACGGGAATAAACGTAAGTATTATGTGTGGGAAGCTGATTGGTGAAAATAGTGTAATAGGAGCGCATACTTTGGTAAATGAAGATGTTCCCTCCAATACGCTATATTATTATGATCCGAAGGAAGGAATTAAAATAAAAAAAAATCCCTTTTAAATTTCAATAATTCGTGTAGATTTTTGCTCCAGTTCTAGTTTTTTTCTCTTTTCTTAAATTCTCTTAAAAGTTTTGAAAATTTTAGCTCTTTAGCTTGAAAGCTAATCTCTTTTAAAGCTTGTTCTTGGTATGCTATGAACAATTTACGTGAAAAATTCACCCAATCTTGGCAAATTTTTAAAGTTTCTTCATCATTTCTCAGAAGACTCTCATGAGACATTATATGAGAAAATTCTATTCCATAATTATTAATTAGCTCGAGATCTGCTCCACTTAGCAAATCTCTTACAAATTCTTCTGATGAATACCATTCTTGTACTCTCTGAAAGTCTCTATGCATCTGTGCGAGTAATACATTCATAGGTCCTTCCCACAGCTCCATAATCATTGAATCACGATGAAATCGAGGTAATGAAAGAAAGTCTTCCATTATTCCATGTCCCCCAAAAAATGATATCGCTTTTCGAATCATTGCGGGAGCTTCATCTGCAACTATTATTTTTTGGAGCATTATCAATTCTCGTAGTCTAAAACGACGTTTTCGCTCATTAAGATTTTGTATTTTTTCTAAATCTCTAATTCGGCTAATCAACTCTTCTCCAAAGTGAATGAATTCTCCGTATACTTTAAAAGTTCCAGCTGCTGTTCTTTTTGCAAAGTTGTTAAGTTCATTAATCTGATTTATCATCATTGGAAATGATGATACTGGTACTCCAAAAGCCATTCTAAATTGGGCATATAAAATTGCTTCTCTTACAACACGCAGAGCACCCGCTGCCATCCCAAATGCAACATGTAACCTCGATAAAGAGAGAACAATTCCAACAACATCAGCAAGACCTTTTTCAAGTGGACCGATTGGATAAGCCACAGCTCCATTGTATGTAATTTCCGCGGTGGGTAATTCAGCAGTACCTAATTTTATTTTGAGTCTATCTATTGTATAGGAATTTCTTTTCTCTTTTCCTTTGTTTCCCGGCAACCAAGAAGGAACAATAAAAGCAGCTACTCTTGTAGAGGAGGGAGTTGATTTCGGCTTAGCCGTAACAACAGCATAATCCGTATGAGCAGCTGAGCAAAAAAACTTTTGTCCATATAATCTCCAACAATTGGATATACCATCTGCTCCCTCAGATTTCTCAAAAACTGCCTCTACTAAATTTGCAGGAACGTCACTACCCCCTTGAATTTCACTCACAAACTGAGCTCCCCTCATATATTCTCCTTCTTTACCATCTCTAACAAACTGAAGAATTTCAAGTGCTTCTGCAGATAACTGTTCTTCATACTTCTGCATTAACCAAACAAGTCCATGTGTACATGCTACGGGGCACATTACACCAGCTTCCCCATTTTCATATAACAAAAACATCTTTGCAAACCTACTCCATGGACTATTTCTATTAGGATCATACAAGCCAAGACTAAAAATTTCACGTTCTAATGTCTCAGTTTCTGCACATCGTTCTATTCTGTCAATTCGATGGTTGTGAGCATCGAAATGTTTTATTTTTGTAACTTTTAGCCTATTTTCAAGTTCGTTTGCTTTATCAGCAAGATCTCGCCATTTATATGACACATAATCGGAGAGAGCGCTAAGATCACGATTAATCTTTTCAAACTCATCTCCAGTATAATATTTAATTAAAGATTGCAAAAACTCATCATCTTTATAAAAATTAAACTGATTTCTTACCAATAGATAATCATCAAAAGAATAGGGATTTTCTCGATTTCCTTCCTGTTGAGACATATTTCATCAACCTCATTTAAAATAATCATAATGAATTAATTTCTATAAATAATATATTTTATACTATTATTATACGACAAAAAGATAAATAAAATTTTCTTAAAAAGTGAAATCAAATCTTTCTAAAAAATAAGTTCTTTCATTTTTAGCTTTTAGGTTCTTAAATTAATCCTCAGATTCTTCACTTTCTGCTGATGATTCGGAATCCTTTTCGGGAGCCGAGGAGCTTTTTGCGTAAGCATATTTTTTAACGTTAATCCGTTCTGTTCTTTTTATATCACTTTTGCGCGATCTTTTCACTTGGACTTCAACCACTTCGAATTCCTCATCTTGAGAGATAAATTCTTTATCCTCTCCTCCTTCCGGAACAGAAATCAATTTACTTTTAATTATTGTTGAATTAGCTAACGGATAAACCGTTTTAGCAATTCTCTGAACCTGATTTTCAAACTCATGAAAGATTATTCCCGTAATAAACTTTTCATGATTAAGAGTCGAAGCAAATTCTTTTAAAATCTCTGACATAATCTTTCGGATAAGATCCTGCTGAGAACTTCTTGCTCTTCTTATAGTGGTACAAACTACGGTCAAACGAAAAACAAAACCATCTTTTGTAGTTAAATTAATTATCGATACGATTTTAGAACTTCCTCTACCTACTAGAGAGCGGATATAGTCATTTGTATATTCATGGCCAATAAACATACTATTGCATTTACTTGCTTCCTTATCCATATCAATAATTTTAAATCTCAGCTTTAGACTAATATCTGAAAAATCATCTGTAATATCAAATAATAAAATCTCAACTGCTCGCCCTAAAATATTACTTTCTGTACCAATTACTTCACCAATAGGTTTATAATTGAAACTTTTTGGTGCAATTACCGTATACCAATTTTTATCACGAAATGTAGTTTTTTTAACTTTTGGTTTTTTCTTTCTGCTTTTTTGACTCATTGCTAAATTACCTCGCTACTAAAGTTCGAATCTTTTCAGGATCGTATTTAAAATCTGCTGCTAATACTTTTTTCTTTTTATAATATTTAATTAATCTATAAATTTTA
>SMTZ1_10002456_pt1 | contig 19538 bp, 17 predicted proteins | sample DeeMarSWOR136_30_FD_25667 | JGI IMG/M metagenome (IMG submission 25667)
TTACGCCCATAGCCATGGAGAAGGAGTTACGGTTTGCCATTCGAGAGGGTGGCAGGACCGTAGGCGCGGGGGTCATCAGCGATATCGCGAAGTAATTGAGGAGCAGATTTTTGCCATGCGGAATATCGTAACTCTTGCTTGTACTGGATGCAAAAGAAGGAATTATACCACCACGAAAAATAAACGGACCACTGCGGACAAATTAGAATTAAGCAAATATTGCCGGTTTTGCCGCAAACATACCCTGCATAAGGAAACGAAATAGAAAATCAGTTCCCAAATCTTAATAACTTTCATAAGAAGGGAGAGGCCAGTAGCTCTAACGGATAGAGCACCGGACTCCAAATCCGGGAGTTGGGGGTTCGAATCCCTCCTGGCCTGCCATTTTTTATGAGGTAAGCAGAAAGGCAACAGTGGGAAAGGTTCAAATAGTAAGGCAATTTTTGAAGGAGGTAAAGGTTGAGCTGAAGAAAGTGACCTGGCCTTCGAAGCGGGATGCCATCGCTGGAACGGTCGTGGTTCTCATTACGGTTTTTATCTGCGCCTTCTTCTTGGGAATTGTGGACTTTTGGCTGGGGAAACTCATCAAAATCATACTAAGCTAATTCGGGTGAGCATGGCCTATGGCTAAGAAGTGGTATGTTATTCATACGTATTCAGGATATGAGAATAAGGCAAAGGTGAATTTAGAGGAGAGGGCCAAGAATTTGGGCATGGCCGCCTCTTTTTCGGAAATTCTCGTTCCCACTGAGACCGTCGTTGAACTGGTCAAAGGGAAGAAGAAAACGTCGCAGCGGAAGATCTTTCCAGGATACATCTTGGTCAAGATGGAACTAAACAATGAGACCTGGCATATTGTAAAAGGAACTCCGAAGGTGACGGGTTTCGCGGGTGAAGGTGCGAAACCGATTCCCATTCCAGAGGAAGAGGTTGTTGAGGTCATAGCCCAAATAAAGGAAGGGGTAACCAAGGCGAAACCAAAAGTTTCCCTTGGGGTCGGGGAAGGTGAAGGTATTGGTGAGCATTTTCGGGAGATCAACCCCTGTGGAACTCGATTTTATTCAGGTGGAAAAGAGTTAAGCCTTAAAGGGTTGGAATATGGCGAAAAAAGTAATTGGTGTGGTTAAACTGCAGGTTCCGGCAGGGCAGGCAAATCCTTCCCCTCCTGTTGGTCCCGCCCTGGGACAACACGGGGTTAACATCATGGAATTCTGCAAGGCATTCAACAGCAAAACACAGGGACAAGAAGGGATGGTTATCCCGGTGGTGATCACCATCTACGCGGATCGGTCCTTCAGTTTCATAACAAAAACCCCACCCGCAGCCATCCTCTTAAAGAGGGCGGCGAAGATCGCTAAGGGATCCGGTGAGCCCAATAGGGAAAAGGTGGGTGAGGTGACAAAGGATCAAATAAGGGAGATTGCACAGATTAAGCTCAGGGACTTGAACGCCCTCGATATAGAGGGAGCAATGAAGATCATTGAGGGGACGGCCAGAAGCATGGGTATAGAGATCATTTAAGGGGCTCTTTATGGTGAAAACGGGCAAGAAGTATATGCAAGCAAAGACACTCTTAGATCGGAATAAAAGGTATGATCTCGGGGAAGGGTTAAGGCTGATCACCGAATCCTCTTATGCCCGTTTCGATGAAAGCGTGGATGTAGCTATCAGGTTGAGCGTGGACCCGAGAAAGGCTGATCAGATGGTGAGAGGAACGGTTCTCCTTCCCCATGGAACGGGGAAAACGATTCGAGTGTTGGTATTCGCTAAGGGTCAGAAGGAAAAGGAAGCAAGCGATGCTGGAGCCGACTATGCAGGTGGTGATGAGTTGATAGAGAAGATTTCGGGTGGATGGCTGGATTTTGATAAGGCCATCGCCACCCCTGATATGATGGGCTCCGTTGGAAAACTCGGAAAGATCCTGGGGCCAAGGGGCCTCATGCCCAATCCAAAAGTGGGAACAGTAACTTTCGATATTGAGAAATCGGTCAAGGAGATCAAGTCGGGGAAGGTAGAATTTAAAGTAGAAAAGGCTGGCATCGTACACGTGGCCGTGGGAAGGGTTTCGTTTGGGGTTGAGAAGCTCCTGGAGAACATAAAGACTTTATTGGATGTCATCATTAGGGCAAAACCCCCCACGAGTAAGGGCATCTATCTGAAGAGTATCGCTCTATCGACAACAATGGGCCCTGGGGTCAAGATTGATCCCATGTCCGTTCGCACCGTGATGAAAGTGAGCTGATACCGAACAGGAGATTAGAGAGGTGGATAGGAGGGAAAAGGAGCAGGTTGTTTCGGAGCTACACCGGAAGCTGCAAGAATTGAGGGCTGTGATTCTAACGGATTATCGTGGATTAGACGTGGAAGAGATCACCCGCTTGAGGAGGCAGTTGCAGGAGGTTTCCGCTGAATACCGGGTGGTGAAAAATACCTTGATGCGCCTCGCGTCGAAGGAGACAAGCTTGGAGCAACTTTCAGACCTCCTGGTTGGTCCAACGGCAATGGCCTTCTCGAATACGGATCCCCTTGCTCCGGCGAGGGTGCTTTTAGAATTCAGCAAGGAGATGCCTGCCCTTGAGATAAAGGGAGGCCTTGTTGAGGGACGGGTGGTCGGGCCCCACGAGATTGAAGCTATGGCTAAGCTCCCGGGACGAGAGGTCTTACTGGGCAACCTTTTACGATTGCTCAAGGGAGGGCAGGTCCATCTGGTAAACGTTTTTTCCGCTCATATCAGAAAGTTGGTCCAGGTATTAGAGGCGATTCGCGTTACTCGGCAGGGCGAGGAAAAGGCTAAGGCTGAGGTTGAGGATGAGAAGAAGGTTAAAGTTGAGGCTGAGGATGAGAAGAAGGTTGAGGTTGAGGCTGAGGTTGAGGAAGTAGTCAAGGAAGAAGGGGAGAGGGAAGAGGCTAAGGCTGAGGTTGAGGATGAAAAGAAGGTTAAGGCTGAGGTTGAGGAAGTAGTCAAGGAAGAAGGGGAGAAGGAAAAGGCTAAGGCTGAGGAAGAGGCTAAGGAAGCGGCAGAGGAAAAGGCTGAGGTTGAGGCTAAGGAAGAGGGCGAGGAAAAGGCTAAGGCTGAGGTTGAGGCTGAGGAAGAAGTTAAGGAAGAACCAAAGAAGGGAGAGGCATAGGAAAGCCTATGGAAAGAGCCGGCGAGAATTTCATGATAGGAGGATAATACGATGGCAGGGGTGACCAAGAAGGACGTTGTCAAATTCATCGAAAATATGACCGTTTTGGAGCTCTCGGAATTCGTCAAGGAATTAGAGGAGAAGTTTGGGGTGAGCGCTGCCGCTCCGGTTGGTATGCCCATGGGTCCTATTCCGGGCGCTGAAGCTGCACCAGAGGCGGAGAAGACGGAGTTCGACATAATCTTGACGGGTTTTGGAGACAAGAAAATTCAGGTGATTAAGGCCGTTCGTGAGCTGACCAATCTGGGCTTAAAGGAAGCCAAAGATCTGGTGGAAGGAGTTCCCAAACCCGTTAATGAGGGTGTTCCCAAGGAGGAGGCTGAGGCAGCAAAGAAAAAGATCGAGGAAGCGGGGGGGACGGCAGAGATTAAATAAACCCTTGTGATTCTGCCAGTATATGAAAGGGAAGACTTCTCACTCAAAGGACTTGGGGAATATTTATGAGTTCTCAAATATCTAATAGCAGACGTTTCAGGAAAAATTTTGCGAAAATCCATGAAATCATCGGTGTCTCAAATCTAATCAACATCCAGGTCCAATCTTACAATAGATTCTTACAGCCAATGGTAGATCCCGATAGAAGGGAGGACATCGGCCTCCAAGCGGTCTTCAACACCGTCTTTCCTATCAGGGACTTTTACGAGACGGCATCCCTGGAGTTTATGAGTTACCGTTTGGGAGAGCCTAAATACGATGTAGAGGAGTGTCTGTTGAGGGGGATGACCTATGGGGCCCCTATCAAGGTGACCTTACGGTTTGTGGTCTGGGATGTCCACGAGGAGACGAGAGCGAGAAACATCAAAGCCGTGAAGGAACAAGAGGTGTATTTTGGGGAGATTCCCCTGATGACCGAAAATGGTACATTCATCATCAACGGGACGGAAAGGGTCATCGTGAGCCAGCTACACCGTTCCCCAGGGGTTTTCTTCGATCGGGAGCAGGGAAAATTGACCGGGGGGAAAAACTTCTACTATGCCCGAATTATACCGTATCGTGGTTCTTGGATCGATTTTGAATTTGACAACAAGGATATTCTCTCTGTACGCATTGACCGGCGGAGGAAGTTGCCGGTTACTATTCTCTTGAAGGCTCTGGGGTATACGACCCAGGAGTTGCTGGATTTTTTCTATGATAAAGAGGAGATTTTTATCGAGAAAGGGAAATTCTATAAAAGGGTTTCCTATGATCTCCTCACGGGTCAAAAGGCTACCGAGGACATCGTCGACCCCAAGACCAAAGAGATCCTCGTCAGAAAGAATCGTAAAATCACCAAGGCCATTGTGAAAAAGCTGGAGGCGGCGAAGATCCGTTCCATCCCCATCGACCCCAGCGATCTCTTAGATCGATATTTGGCCACCGATCTGGTGGACGGGGAGACCGGAGAGGTCTTCGCTGAGTGCAATGAGCCCATCGAGGAGAGGACACTGGCGGAGATTAAGAAGAGGAACACCAAAAACTTCAACATCCTTTTCATCGATCATATCAACGTGAGTTCCTCCCTCAGGGACACCTTGATGGTTGACAAGCTCGGAATGAGCCGGGAAGAGAAGGAGAAATTAGCCAGCACGGAACCGGGGAAGTCTCCGGAAGAAAAGGAAACGGAAAAGGCTATCGTAGAAATTTACCGAAGGTTGAGGCCGGGTGATCCCCCCACCTTGGAGACGGCCAGGAACCTTTTCTATAACCTCTTCTTCAACCCAGACCGATATGATCTTTCCAAGGTGGGGAGGATGAAGTTAAACCTTAAGCTGCGATTGGATGTGCCCTTGGAGGTAACTGTCCTGAGAAGAGAGGATGTCCTCGAAGTGGTCAAGTATTTGATCAATTTGAAGGATGGACGGGGGGCGGTAGACGACATTGACCATTTGGGGAATCGCAGGGTGAGGACAGTGGGTGAACTTTTGGAAAATCAGTACCATATTGGGCTCATCAGGATCGAAAAGGCCATTAGGGAAAGGATGAGCCTGCAAGAAGTTGAAACGCTCATGCCCCACGACCTGATCAATTCCAAGCCTCTTTCAGCTGTTATCAAGGAGTTTTTTGGCAGTAGCCAGCTATCCCAGTTTATGGATCAAACCAATCCCCTTTCGGAGATTACCCATAAACGGAGGCTGAGCGCCCTTGGGCCTGGGGGATTGACGCGGGAGCGTGCTGGATTTGAGGTGAGGGATGTTCATCCAACCCATTATGGACGGATCTGCCCCATTGAAACCCCTGAAGGACCGAATATAGGATTGATCACTTCCCTCAGTACGTATGCCCGGGTAAACGATTACGGGTTCATAGAGACCCCCTATCGGAAAGTGGTCAACGGAAAGGTAACCAATACCATACAGTATCTCTTTGCCCTCGAAGAAGAGGATGCCGTTATTGCTCAGGCCAATGCACCCATCGATAGGTATGGCAGGTTCATGGCTCCCCTCATATCCGCGAGGAAAGGTGGGGAGTTTATTATGGTGGGGGCTGAGGAAGTAGATTATATGGATGTTTCGCCGAAACAACTGGTCAGCGTTGGTACTTCTCTTATTCCTTTTTTGGAAAACGATGATGCAAATCGGGCTTTGATGGGCTCTAATATGCAGCGGCAGGCCGTTCCCCTCATGCGTACAGATGCTCCATTGATTGGAACGGGAATGGAGGGGATTGTGGCAAAGGATTCAGGAGTTACAATCATCGCAAAAAGGGATGGGGTGATCGAGGACGTTGATGCCTCCAGAATCGTGATTCGTTGCGAGCATCCTTCAAAGGGGGATAACGATACGGGCGTGGATATCTATAATCTCATTAAATATCAACGGTCAAACCAGAATACGTGTATTAATCAGAAGCCCATCGTCCATAGAGGCCAGAAAGTGAAGAAGGGCGATGTTATCGCCGATGGTCCTGCAACGGATGGAGGAGAGCTGGCCCTTGGGCAGAACGTCCTGGTCGCCTTCATGCCTTGGTGCGGATATAATTTCGAGGACTCTATTCTCGTCAGCGAGAAGATTCTGAAGGAGAATGCATACACGTCGATTCACATCGAGGAACTCGAGTGCATCTCCCGGGATACTAAATTGGGGAGAGAGGAGATTACCCGGGATATTCCGAACGTGGGGGAAGAGGCACTGAAAGATCTCGATGAGAGTGGAATTGTCCGAATTGGGGCGGAGGTAAAACCAGGGGATATTCTGGTAGGTAAGGTAACCCCTAAGGGTGAAACTCAGCTTTCCCCGGAGGAGAAATTATTAAGGGCTATCTTTGGCGAAAAGGCTGGGGATGTCAGGGATACCTCCCTCACGGTTCCCCACGGAATAGAGGGTATCGTCATCGACGCGAAAGTCTTCGCAAGAAAGGGCGTGGATAAGGACGAGAGAAGCAAGGCCATCGAAGCCCAGGAGAAGGCGAGGATCTTGAAGAATCAGGCAGATGAGATCCGCATCATCAGAGACAATATCAGGAAGAGAGTGGGAGACCTCTTGGTGGGGAAGAGATCCATAGGTAAAATAACCGACGACAAGAAGAAGGTCTTGCTGAAGGAGGGCGATACGATAACGGCAGAAACCCTCTTCCAGATCCCTTATGAAAAGTTGGCAGAAATATCCGTGAAGGGAGACGCAGGGGTTCAAATGGAGGTTCAGGAGGTTCTCAATAGCGGAGATGCCCAAATCGATTTGGTAAGGACCATTTTCGATGAGAAGATTGCTAAGCTTAAGAGGGGTGATGAACTGCCCCCGGGGGTCATCAAACAGGTGAAGGTTTATGTGACAATGAAGAGAAAGTTGGCCGTTGGTGATAAGATGTCGGGAAGACATGGAAACAAGGGTATCATTTCCCGGATACTGCCGGAAGAGGACATGCCTTTCTTGGAGGATGGAACATCCTGCGATATCGTCCTGAATCCCCTGGGAGTTCCCTCCAGGATGAATGTCGGTCAAATTTTGGAAACCCATTTGGGCTGGGCCGCAAAAGGCTTGGGCTGGAAGATTCAAGAGTTGCTCGAGAAGCACCCCAGTATGAAAATCTTGAGATCGAAAATTAAGGCCATTTATTCATCAAAGGAGGTCAACGCATTCATCGATACGGCGACGGACGAGGAGATTTTGGAGATCGCTAAAGGGTTGGGCAAGGGGGTTCATATGGCGGTTCCCGTCTTCGACGGTGCTTCGGAGACTGAGATAAAGGAACATTTGGAAGAGGCGGGACTTCCCCTAACAGGTCAAATTTCCCTGTACGATGGGCGAAACGGGGAGCCATTCGACCAGAAGATAACCGTTGGATATATGTACCTTCTTAAACTCCATCACTTAGTAGATGATAAAATCCATGCCCGATCTATCGGCCCTTATTCATTGGTTACCCAGCAACCTCTTGGTGGCAAAGCGCAATTCGGTGGCCAACGACTTGGAGAGATGGAGGTATGGGCCTTAGAGGCTTATGGGGCTGGGCATTCGCTTCAGGAGTTTCTCACAGTAAAGTCCGATGATGTGGCCGGAAGAACGAGAACATATGAAGCCATCGTAAAAGGCGAGAACATCATGGAACCCGGACTTCCCGAATCCTTCAATGTCCTGGTGAAGGAATTGCAAAGCCTTGGCCTGGACGTGGAACTCATAGAGGACAAGGGAAAGATGAAGTTAGGAGGGTAACTTGGAAGATTATCTCAATTTTTTCGAAAAACCGAAAAGCCCCTTGAGTTTCAATGCAATCCGGATTTCTATCGCTTCACCGGAAAAGATAAAATCATGGTCTTATGGTGAGGTGAAAAAACCGGAAACGATTAACTACAGAACCTTCAAACCGGAAAAAGACGGCCTCTTTTGTGCCAAAATATTCGGGCCTGTTAAGGACTATGAGTGTAATTGTGGGAAGTATAAGCGGATGAAACACCGGGGAATCGTTTGCGAGAAATGCGGGGTTGAGGTCATTCAGTCGAAGGTGAGAAGGGAACGGATGGGACATATCAAGTTGGCCAGCCCGGTAGCCCACATTTGGTTCTTAAAGAGCATCCCCAGCAAAATAGGAATTCTCTTGGATCTTACTCTCAAGGAGTTGGAGCGGGTCTTGTATTTCGAGGCTTACATCGTCATTGACCCAAAGGATACTCCGTTGAAGCAGGGCGAACTTCTCACCGAGGAAAAATATCGAGAGGCAAGGGAGAAGTATGGGGATGCCTTCAAGGCCGGTCAGGGGGCTGAGGCCATCAGAGAGATGCTGCAGAATATCGACGTTAATGAGCTTTCCGTGAAACTTCGTGTCGAAATGAAGGAGACCTCATCCGAGGCAAAGAGGAGAAAATCGGGGAAAAGGCTTAGGGTCGTCGAGGCGTTCAGAGATTCCAAGAACAAGCCCGAATGGATGATCCAGGAGCTCATACCGGTAATTCCTCCGGACCTGAGACCCCTTGTTCCTTTGGATGGGGGGAGATTTGCGACGTCCGACCTCAATGACCTTTATAGAAGGGTTATCAATCGAAATAACCGGCTCAAGAGGCTCTTGGAATTGAGTGCCCCTGAGATCATCATTCGAAATGAAAAACGGATGTTACAGGAGGCCGTTGATGCCTTATTCGATAACGGCAAGAGGGGGCGGACGATCATAGGCCCTAATAGGAAGCCATTGAAATCATTGAGCGATATGCTGAGGGGTAAGCAGGGGCGATTCCGTCAAAACCTCCTGGGCAAAAGGGTCGATTACTCCGGGAGATCAGTCATTGTAGTAGGACCGGAGTTGAAACTCCATCAGTGTGGGATCCCCAAGAAGATGGCCCTGGAGCTCTTTAAACCTTTTATCTATAACAAGTTGGAGCACCAGGGGTATGTGACCACGATCAAAAGCGCCAAGAAAATGGTGGAAAAGGAGAGACCGGAGGTATGGGATATTCTGGATGAGGTGATTCGGGAACATCCGGTGATGCTGAACCGGGCACCGACACTGCATCGGCTGGGAATTCAAGCCTTCGAACCCGTGCTGATTGAGGGAAAGGCAATTCAACTCCATCCATTGGTCTGCGCGGCCTTTAACGCCGACTTCGATGGGGATCAGATGGCCGTCCATATTCCCCTCTCCGTTGAATCGCAGACGGAGGCCCGGATCTTAATGATGTCAACCAATAACATCCTCTCTCCGGCCAATGGGAAACCCATTATTGTTCCGACTCAGGATATCGTACTGGGGATTTATTATATGACCCGAGAATCGTCAATGGCGAAGGGGAAGGGAAAGATATTCTCCAATTTTGAGGAGGTCAGGATTGCCCATGATGCCAATGAAGTAGACCTCCATGCTCCGATCAAAGTAAGGATGGATGGACACTTGGTTGAGACCACCGTTGGCCGCGTAATTCTCAGGGAGATTATTCCAGAGGAAATTCCCTTTGAATTAGTCAATAAAGTAATGGAGAAAGGTGAATTAGCCGACTTAATCGATTACTCATACCGACACGCCGGGGAAAAGAAGACGGTGATCCTCGCCGATCGGTTGAAGAACTTGGGGTATCAGTATGCGACTTCGGCGGGAGTCTCCATCTGTATAGATGACATGCTGATTCCCTCCAATAAGGAGAAACTCTTAGCCGAGGCTAACGAGGAGATCCAGGAAATCAGAGATCAATATACTGATGGGCTGATCACCGATGGTGAACGCTACAATAAGGTCATCGATATATGGGCCCAGAAGACGGAGAGAATCGCGGATGAAATGCTCACGGAGTTGGGAACGCGAAGGGCCGTGGGTCAGGGCGGAGAGGAAGGGAGGGGTGAAAGCTTCAACCCCATCTTCATGATGTCCGATTCCGGGGCGAGGGGAAGCGCACAACAGATTCGCCAGCTTGCGGGAATGAGGGGACTGATGGCCAAGCCATCGGGGGAGATCATCGAGACTCCCATTACGGCGAACTTCCGCGAGGGATTGACCGTCCTCCAATACTTTATCTCCACCCACGGCGCCAGAAAGGGGCTGGCAGATACCGCGTTGAAGACGGCCAATTCTGGTTACCTTACCAGGAGACTGGTGGATGTCGCCCAGGATGTGGTGATTATCGAGCAGGATTGCGGGACTTTAGACGGGATAAGTATGACTTCCCTGGTTGAGGGAGGGGAGATCATAGAGCCGATGGCGGAAAGGATTTTGGGTAGGGTGGCCCTGGAGGATATCAAGCACCCCTTTGAGGAAAGGGTCATTGTCAAAGCAAATCAGGAGATTGATGAAGACGCCTGTAAAGAGATTGTCGATGCGGGTATCGATAGGGTGAAGATTAGGTCAGTGCTCACCTGTAAATCCAAAAAGGGCATCTGTGTGCTCTGCTACGGAAGAGACCTGGCCAAGGGAAGATTGGTCAGTATTGGGGAGGCGATTGGAATCATCGCAGCCCAATCCATCGGGGAACCGGGAACCCAATTGACCATGAGAACGTTTCACATTGGAGGCACTGCTAGCCGAAGGGCGGAACAGACGACCTTGGAAACGAGGATTGACGGAACCGCTCGGTTCATTAACATAAAAACCATACGGAACAAGGAGGGGGATTTAATCGCGATGAATCGGAACGGTGAGATCGCCATCCTTGATAAAGAGGGCCGGGAGAGAGCGCGATATGTAGTTATTTATGGTGCCAGGCTCAAGGCAGAAGATGGCCGGGAGGTGAAAGAGGGGGATTTATTGGCCGAATGGGATCCCTATGCCATCCCTGTACTCACGGAGATTGCGGGAAGGGTAAAGTTCGGCGATATCACCGAGGGCGTGACCATGCAGGAGCAGGTAGATGAGTTCACCGGGCTCTCCAGGAAGGTCATCATTGAGTCAAAGGACCCCGAATTGAGGCCGCGAATTTCCATCAAGGATGAAAAGGGGAGAACGTTGAATCTGCCCGAATCAAGTGGCCAGGCCCGCTATCTCCTACCCGTTGGAGCGAATATCTTCGTCTCGGAAGGGGATATGGTCGAGGCAGGGGATATTATGGTCAAAATTCCGAGGGAAACGACGAAAACTAAGGATATAACGGGTGGCCTACCGAGGGTGGCCGAATTATTCGAGGCCAGAAAACCCAAGGAATTCGCCATGATCAGTGAGATCGATGGGACCGTTTCCTTTGGGAGGGATACCAAGGGTAAGAGAAAGGTCATCATTACCCCGGAGGTTGGTGAACCGAAAGAGTACAGCGTCCTCCGAGCCAAACATATCAGTGTACATGAAGGGGACTTCGTGAAAGCGGGTGAGGCGTTGATGGACGGGCCATCAAATCCTCATGATATATTGAGGGTCCTTGGCACTGAGGAGTTGGCGAAATACCTGGTGGATGAAATTCAGGAGGTATACAAGCTCCAAGGGGTAAAAATCAATGATAAACACATTGAAGTCATCGTCCGCCAGATGCTGAAACGGGTTCGAGTTCGTGAAACCGGGGATACCACCTTCTTGGTGGATGATCAAGTCGAAAAATATGTTTTTGAGGAGGAGAATGAAAGGATCTTGAGGGAGGGTGGAAAGCCAGCTATCGCAGAACCCCTCTTTCTCGGTATCACCAAGGCCTCCCTGATTACTGATAGTTTCATCTCCGCCGCCTCTTTCCAAGAAACCACAAAGGTTCTCACTCAGGCGGCCATAGAGGGTAAGGTTGACAATCTCTTGGGGTTGAAAGAGAACGTCATCATGGGAAGACTCATTCCTGCGGGCACTGGGCTACCCGCATTCAAAAAGATGCAGCTCCATGTCGAATATCCGGAGGGTGAGGAGGAGTTTGTCCAAGAGGGATATTAGCCAGCGCTATCGAATCCCTTTTAGTTTTTCCTTTGCGATCTTTGCCTGTTCCGTGCGTGGGTGTTCCTTTATCACCCTTTTCAAAAGGGACTGAGCGAAGGTTTTGTCCCCCAATTCTTGCCAGCATAGGGCCTGTTTGAGCAGGGCCGAAGGAACCTTATCACCTTTCGGGAACTTCTTGAGAACATCGTCATAAGCAATGATAGCCTTCTCGTACTCCTTTTCCGAATAATAACATTCTCCGATCCAAAATTGGGCATTATCAGAAAGTTCTCCCTTGGGATAAACGGCCAAGAAGGCTTTAAATTTTTCCCTGGCAGCGGCAAAATCCTTCCTCTCGTAGGTTTGCTTGGCATTTTTATAGAGAGCCTCCATGGCTTCCCCGGTTGAGGCTTCTCCTTTCGGGGGGGGTTCTTTTTTGGGCTGAGCTCTGGAAGCCTTGGAAACTTCGTTGAGCTTTGCCTCCATTTCCTTACGGGCCTTATCGAGCTTTTCCTCCAACCCATTCAGCCGGATCTCAAAATCCCTTCTGGATGCCATCAATTCATTCTGGGGTCTCTGGGCAAATTCCCTGTTCTCCTCGACGGCATTTTTCAGAATTTGGATTTCCCGCTGAAGGGGTTCCAGTATAAAATCCAGGTCTGCTTGACTTTTTTGGATTTTCATGGAGGATTCCGACCTCAGTTGCTTCAATTCTTTTTGGACGTCGATCATTTGTCTATAGAGAGAATCGATATCTTGGCGCAAGTAGGCTATATCGCCTGTGGTAGCACATCCAAAAAGGGTGACAAGGAGACCCACTACCGTTGAGATGCAAAAAAATCTTTTCTTTTCCATCATTTTACCCTTTTGTGGAAAAGGAACTCAGTGATATGAATCCAGAAACTGGCCTCATTTCGACAATATGATGAAATGGGCCCTTCGATTCTTCGACCAGGCCCCCTCGTTGTGTCTGGGGTCTAGAGGCATCTCCTCGCCGTAACTGATGGTTGAGATATTATCCGGCGAAACCCCTAATGAAATGAGATACCCCTTCGTGCTGTGGGCTCTTCTTTCTCCCAGGGCCAAGTTATACTCGATGGTTCCCCTTTCATCGCAGTGACCTTCAATTTGGATTTTTGCACGGGGGTGTTTGAGAAGAAGCTCCGCATTTTGTGAAAGAGTCTTTCTCGCGTCTGGTGTCAGGTCATATCGGTCAAAACCGAAATGAATATCCTTCAGCAGCGATGACTCGAGGAATACCCCCTCGATCCCGGCATATTTCTTCCTTTCCAAACTTGCCTCCAATGACTTTTCCTCGATTCTCGCCCTTTCTGCCTCCTCGCCGGGTTTTCCCCAGGCCTTTTCCTCTGCCTTTCCCGTACCCAAGGGTTCCTCTTTTACGGTCTTTTTTGCACAGCTTACCATTACCATGAGGGAAAGGATAACTCCCATGACGATACAGAATCTCTTGACCATGACGATCCTCCTTTTGGTGTGTTTGTGTTATCGATCCATTCTTGGAGACCACGATGGGCTTGATTCGTTGCCCCTTGTAGAGGTCAACCTACGCTGGTTGGCGCCATTGGCATTCATGACATAGATATGCGATCGGCCTCCCCTGGTTGAGCTAAAGGCCATGAAACGGCTATCAGGTGACCAGGTGGGGCTCTCGTTGTTTCCGGAGTATTCCGTCAGTCTCCGAATCCACATTCCATCTGGGCTTATGGTAAAGATCTCGAAGCGTCCATCCATGCGACCGCAGTATGCTATCCTGTCCCCTTTTAGCGACCAGGAAGGAGAGGCATTATAGGGGCCCGAAAAGGTGAGCCTCTTCATGTTTTTTCCTCCTCTATCCATGGTATAAATCTGAGGGGAGCCCGCTCGGTCGGAGACAAAGGCTATTTTCCTCCCATCGGGAGACCACGTTGGAGAGGCCTCGCTGCTCCAACTCTTGGTTAGCCTTTTAGGGTTGGTCCCATCGCGGTTAATGATAAAGATCTCTGCATTTCCCTCCTTTCGCATCATGAGCGCCATTTTGGTTCCGTCGGGTGACCAAGCCGGGGCGGCATTCAATCCGGGATTTGTGGATAACCTAACCTGCGCCGATCTGGTGAGGTCAAACAGGTATAGATCTGGATTCCTCTTGATATACGAGGTAAAGGCGATTATCCTGCCGTCGGGTGACCAAGCCGGGGACAGGTTGATGGATCCGTTGTTGGTAATCTGCCTCAGGTTATGTCCATCGAAATCGATGGTATAAACCTCCTTGTTTCCCGTCATGGTCGATACGAAGGCAATCTTCGTATCGAATATCCCCTTTTCCCCCGTAATCAAATAGGTGATCTCATTGGCGACGCGATGAATTATATTCCTTAAACCCTTGATGCTCGCTTTATAGCTTTTCCCGCCGAGAAAGGTTTTGTCCACGAGGTCGAAGAGCCTAAACTCAATAGCAAACTGGCCCTCCCTGGAGTAATATCCACCCGTTACGAGGGCCTCTGCCCTGCTCGGTGACCAGCTCTCATAATCGGGGGGGTCAGCAATTGCATTGCTCTCCTCGGGGAATTCACTTCGTGGGATTATCTCAAAGAAACCCGAGATTGTCAAATCGTTGGTTAAGATTTTCATAATCTCACGGCCCAGATTGGGTTGAGATCTCCCGCGATCCTCAAATTGCGCAATGGCGATGGGAAGGGGTTGCAGCTCAGGTTGTTCGATATCGATATAAACCCGGGTCCAACCGCTCTCCGCGGTTATGAATGTCCAAAGCAAGCATGCCAAAAGGGATATTCGTCTCAGGTGCATTTCCATCTTCCCACGAGGTTTCGTACAACTCCTACTCTGGGTGAAACCGAATCCCTATTTCCAAGAACTCTTCGTCCAACTCTTGCGGAAAGGGTGGAAGGGGATTGGCCTTCTTGATTGCCCGCATGGCGGATTCGTCGTACATGAGGCTGCCAGACTTTTTCTCAAACCAACTTTCTACAATACTCCCATCTCGCCGAAGTTTGATGACGATAACGGGAATCTCCTCGACTTCCTCTAAGAGGCTCCCCGGGAGGATCCATTCTTCCTTAATTCTCTGCCATATCGAATTATAGTAAGCCCTGAGTCTTATATCAATAACGGCCCTCGATGGCTTCGGGGCGATTTCGGTCACTTTTTCCGTGACCACCGGTTTTTCCTCCGTCTCCACTTTCTCGCGAAGCTTCTCTATGCGCGACTCCATCTTTTGTTGAACGCGTTTTTCGGATATTATATCCTTTCTTATGGGTTTTTCCCTTAAAGCAACCTTTTCCCTCGGTTTGGGCTTCTTGGCTTTTACCGGTTCTTTCTTCACTTTCTTAGGGGGTTTTCGACTCGGTTTTTTCGTGACCGTCACCTTTGGCTTTGTGACTTTGGGCTCTGGGGCGGCTTGGGTAATCAGGGCAACCTGATAAATAGGGACGTTAATTTTCTTAACGGAAAACCAGGGCAAAAACGCCAGGATTGAGAGCACGGCTAAATGGATGCAGGCTGAGAGGATGAGCATGATGGTGAGGGGCTTCATACCCGGTCTATTGCCTGGTTTGGTTAGGTCTTTCTCAGCCAAAAGGGATACCGAAATTGGTGAAAAGAGAATACAACAATGCGGGGGATTGTCTCAAACCATCCCCCAATTCAATCAATCACCTATCTTAAGGGGTTTTTTTAATAAATGCAAGGGGGAGAAATCTTTGTCAGGCCCAGTTCGGCTATGGAGTTTCCTCGGAGGGGTGAAATCAAAGGGGAAACACCCTGGAGAACAAAGGGGGAGAGAAATCTCAAGCCGGAATTTGGTTTTGAAGGCATAATGGCATATCAATTGCTAGAATAGTCATTTACGTGAATTAACAAGATAAGATCACAGGCACTTTTCGTCAAAGCGTTGGATGCATCAGGTTCGGCTGGGGGGCACAGAGACGAACTGCCTTCCCTCGTCCATTGTCTTCCATAGGGAGTTCTGATAGGAAATGGCTGAAGCGTGTAGGATATGTGACGGAAAACTGAGGAGTCGTTGGGTCGTGAGGAGTGATAGGCTGACGGTTGCGCGTTGCTCTAAGTGTGGCGTTATGATGCTCGATCCCATGCCGTCCAAAAAGAAAGTGAGAGCGTGGTACGAGACCACAGGCTACTATGGGGGTGGTTCGCGATCAGGCTATGATTACAGTTACTTTGAGCGAATCAACGTTCGTTATAACGACGAGAACTCATGGCCTTATAGCCTTCTGAAGAGGGCAGCGATACTGGGGGGCCGAGAGATTCCCGGTCGCTTACTCGATGTAGGTTGCGGCGGTGGCCTTTTCGCGGCGTGCGCCAAGAGGATCGGCTGGGAGGCACAAGGGCTCGACCCTAATCCTGCGGCGGTCGAGGCCGCTGCTCGGTATGGGGTTCCCGTTCGGATTGCTACAATAGAAGAATCTGGTTTCGATGCAAACACGTTTGACATTATTTACTCCAATGATGTGATCGAACACGTTTGCGATCCAATCGAAGCTTTCAGGGAAATTTACCGTTTGCTTGCACCCGGAGGCGTGTTTATACTGTCCACACCCAATGGGGATCGAGCCCTGCTTCGCCGCAACCGCTGGGGGGGATTCCAGTCCAGTCTTGAACATTTGTGGTATTTTAATGCGCGAAGTATGAAACACTTATGTGGCATGGTGAATCTGGATGTATACGCAGTAGAACAGGGCGACTGGAATCCGGGGTGGCTGTGTCAGCATCTCTTTCCTCTTCTGGGACTGGGGAGGACGCTGACGCTGATTGTGGGCAAGGCCCGGGAGAGAACGGGAAGGGGCACATGAACAATGGGGGGTAGATTTACAGTAGCTTGATTTCAGGGTGCTGATTTCCAAGCTCCCTTGGATAAATGGGGTTGTTGACGGCATAACGTTACTCCTAACAAGCGGGAAAGAATCCTGCTCATTGGGTTCATATCTTCGAGGTTCATGAATTTACATAATGCTTAAAGTGAACTCCTTTATTATTGGCATATTAATTGCTTAATTTTTTCAAAAAGGTCCCCGTCAGGAGAGGGAGGAAGAGAGATCGTGGATATTAAGAAGCTCCAATATTTAAGGGATAACCAACTGGACAAACTGAGGGATCGGATTACGGCTTTTATAGAGCTGACAGACCGGACTTCCTTCATGTGTGAGCCGGATAAACAGAGCTGCCTCGATATCGATTGCCCATTCAGGTTGGAGAAGGACGGCCACCGCCACTACTTGTGCCTCCAGATCGAGGATTTACTGTATGCCCTCGATAGTTAAATCAATTGCTCACCTTATATAAAACCCCAATTTCATCCCCAAAAGATTGACAGGGTTCGGATAATCCACCATGAGCTCATGGCGATTTCCCCCTGCTTGTCAATGTCTCGAAAATCAGTTCTATATATTTTCCTTGTGGAGAGAGGAAAAACCAGTAAAATGGTTCTTCGAGAGAACCAGTAGAGAGGGAGGCCTAATGGAGGATAGCCTCAAGAATTTGCATAAAATGACCTCCAGTCAACTCTTGGATTTGCGTAAATCCCTGGAAAAGGCCCGAGATGATAAGGTGGCCGAGTTAAAGCAGGCAGAAGCCGAGTTAAAGGCCATCGTAGAAATGGTAAAAAGAGTCCAGTCGGCATATTACGAAACGCTTCAGAGGGAAGAAGCCTGGTCAAGGAGAAAATAGGAGCCGACATTCCCTTCAGGAGGTAGAGCGCTCAAGAGACTCATGGGTCGTGGCAAGGATCTTTCGATTGTTTGAAAAGAGCCCTTTCGCTTTTCTTATGGGGATCTTCAATGGTTCTGGGATTGATCCCTTTAACCTGAACCAAAGAGCGGACCGAAGGGAGACTTTCTTTAATATAAGGTACCGAAAATTCCTGAAGTAATAATTCATAAGGTTTGGTGGAAATTCAGGAAGATTCAAAACTGAGCCCATTCTTTCCTGAAATCTAAAGATTACCTTCTTAAAGAGATTGCTCTTTTTGCAGTGATTCCACAATTCTGTGCCGGGATATGGTTGAAAAAAACAGAGCCATGGGATATTTGGATGTATCCGTGCATTCATATCGATGGTCTTTTCAAAGTGAGCCGGACTTTCACCTGGGATCCCGATCATGTTAAAAGATGCGGTTTGCAACCCCAGCGTATGTGCCCTATCGAAGAAATCAATAATCTGTTTATCCTTGATTTTTCTCTTTAAAACTTCAAAGCGTATTTTTTCATCCCCCGATTCAATCCCCGCTGATACGAGAAAACAGCCAGATTCAGCCATCTGTTGGAGAATATCTTCCGGACAACGGTCGACTCTGACATTGCATGAAAAGGGTACGGCAAAGTTTTCTCGGTATCCCCTCAGAAATTCCGTCACCCATTTACGATTTATCGTTAGCACATCGTCTTCAAATCTGAGGCAATTGATATCAGAGTTGGTCTGAAGCACGTCCTCGATTTCCCTCAACGCCGAATCGACGCTCCGAAAACGGACATATTTGCCCGGATAAAGGTCCCTTAACGCTTTATTCGAACAGTACGTACACTCGAATGGACAGCCTCTGCTGAAATTGAAATAGGTTTCTCTGTATATTCCGTCGTCATGGATATCCTCAAAGCCCGCTCGCAGGGGAGGAGGAAGAGCATCAAGTTCGGTAACGAGTGGACGTAAGCTATTGATATGGATCTCACGGTTGTTTCTCCAAACGAGATTCTCGATGGTCAATGGATTTTTGCCATTTCTCAGACAGGTAACGAGATCGGCCAAGGCATGTTCCCCTTCTCCTCGGATAAAAAAATCGACGTGAGGAGCATCTCTGAGAGACTCTGGGGAAAGGGTAGGGTGAATTCCTCCGCAGACGGTAACAATCTCGGGTTTCAGCGTTTTTATCTTCGAGGCACATTGTTCGACGTACTTGAATTGGTCAGTAACCGCTGAAAAACCCACCAGACCAGGGGAGATTTGTCCAATTTTGCCAAGGATCTTCTCAATGTCCGAATCCTTTGAGGCCACAAAGATGTTGACTTCATGGCCGATAGCTCTAAGGTAAGATGCGACATAACCCAATCCGAAAGAGAACGCGCGGTTTTGGGGGACATCTATGTTTAAGTATACGAGCAAGATATTCATGGTATTGAATTCCTTGTCCTCTTTTCTTCCAGAGATCCTTAAAGGTAGCAATTATGTTGCCAAATAAAATCGCCAGCGAGGTGGTGCAATGCCTGGGGAAATTACGGCCTCTTCCGATGAAATGAGAGGTTGTTGGTATCAAATGTGGTAAAAAATTGCATAGCATTCCCACATTTTTGCATATTCACTCGAATCTTACGATGCTCTCGATTGTACTGAAGCGAAGGGACAAGGGAGGTCCCTGCCGAAATATCTAAATTTCGACAAGATTCAAGGGTTACAACAATATTTCCTAAAAAAACCAGGAAACTCCAGACCACATTTCTGGAGTTTCCTCAGAAAAAAGCATGTAATTACTCAAACTTGCTAAAAAAGTTACAAAAATGAGAATGAACAAATGCCAAAGCCCCAATTAGAAATAAATGCCAAATGTCAAAGCTCAAAGCTCAAATAAATACCAAATAATACAATTCCAAGTTGAAATTTCATTTGACA
>SMTZ1_10008310_pt1 | contig 19528 bp, 13 predicted proteins | sample DeeMarSWOR136_30_FD_25667 | JGI IMG/M metagenome (IMG submission 25667)
CGAAGCGAGTCTGGTTGTCAGCTCCTGGTTGTCGTCCAGCATTTGCTGCAAACCCGCCGGTACGTACACCCAGACCGGGGCGTCCTTGAAGCGCCCACCGAAAGTCCGAAGGCTCTCGGTCAGAGTGCATGCGTTCTGCAGGGCCCCCGGCCATTCTGCGTACGTTGCCACAACTGCCACAGTATCATTTCCTTCCGCTTGCCGTTGAGATGAGTTGTCCTGCGCGCTGCAACTGAACAGCGGGCACCACAAAGTGACTGCCAATAACCCTGAAATACCACCGGTGATTTTCACGGTAGTAACCTCCTTGTTGAACCATTCATGCTAGTCTTTCGGGGTCTTTCAGGCGACGAATCTTACAGCGTTCAGCGGCGGTCACGGCTACCGGAGGGGAGAACCGGCCAGATTCGGTTCCCTTCCGTCAACGATTGCGCCGCGACGGCTCTGCCCTGGGGCGGTCTCGTGCGGCAGACTACTCAGGCCGTCTGAACTGTCGACGTGCAGTTCGGGCAGTCCCTGGTCGATGGCGGTGCCGGGGCGGCTGGTTCCGGCCGCAGCGAGATCCGGCCCCTTGCCTGGCCTGGTTCGCGGCCGCGACCGGTCTGGCCATCTTGGCCGCCTCGGTTTTAGGGGACCTGCCGGCGGAGAGCCTGAGCAGTTTTTTGTAGACGGTGGGTAGTCAGACTTTTGTAAACTACATTGTTTTCGTAGTTTCCGCCGGATTGAGAGTGGCGTCGGTCGGTCTGCTTTACGCGTTGGCCGAGCCGTCCGAGAGGAAAGTCCCGATGATGGTCCAACTGATGGGCTATGCCGTGGTGAAGCGTTTATTGCCGGGACGGCAGATCATGCCGGAGCCGGCCGAAGATAAGGGAAATCCAGGACACAATAGAAGGGAGCAGAGAGATCGATCGTAACGCGTTCGATCATGCCCCGTATAAGGAGCTGCTGAGGAGTTTTGAGATGAAGAAGTGCCCGCATTGTGGGAGCAGGAACCTTGAGGTCGACGAGTCGGCCGGTAATGACTTCCAGATTGTCTGCTGTCTTGATTGCGACGCCGTATTCGAGGTGAAAACAAAAGGGGGTCGCAAATCAGGAGGAGGACGTCGTGATCGCGACCATGACGATGTGGACGACGAACAGTGGCTCGATATTTTGGAAGAAGAGGAGGAAGACGATTCAGATTACGATGACGAGGACGACGACCGCTAATCAGCAGAGCCGCAGTGAAACCGGGCGACGGTAGCTTCAAGACTCGGGCTGACGAGCACGGTTTTGTCGCGCGGTATCCCGACGGGGGTTGTCTGGTCAACCTGGTCGGTGGTTACGACTACCTGGAGCTGGGTTATTATACGTCTCAGGACCAGGAGGCAGCCGGACGGCTGATCCATCCGACCCTGGAAGAGGCTCTGGACGCATATGTGCCGCCGCTCTTTCTGGAGAAAGGGCGGTGGGCTGGCCTCAGGGTTCCGGAGTTCTACATCAGTAACGGCTATTTCGAGCCGCCGGTGGTCATCGACCCGATCAATCCGTTCATGATCAAGAGCCGGCTGGTGCTGAAACCGGGGCGTGAGCGGGCCATCTCCAAGTCGATGACCCGCAATTTCACTTACGCGATCTGCTGCCAGGAGCTTACGGAGAACGCCAAGGTAACCTATTTCAGATCAGTCCTGGGCTGGAGTCTGTCCCCTCGGTTTCGGGCCTTATCCGAAATGGTGTGGAATGTCTATCGCATACCGCTGGCCCGGGTGAGGGTGATCGAGATACCCGGTGAAGATCCATTGCTGAGCGATATCGGTCCGCTGCCTTTCACAGGCTTGAAAGCGCGGGAACTGGCCTACTTGGAGGAAAGGGTGCAATGGGGCGAATAGGTATTTTCGTCGAGCGACACACTATCACCAATTCGGACGAGATGAATGCCCTGATGCGCTTTGCCCAGGTGGCCCGTAAGATGGGACACTGGACCGATTTCCTGTTCCGGCCGGACATCTACAAGATACCTCAGTATGATGCCGTTTTCATCCGCGCCCTGACCGATCCGCTCAACGCTTCGTACACGGCGGCGCGGATGGCCGAGATGTACGGCATCCGGGTGATCGATGATCCCCGCTCCATCCGCATTTGCTGCGACAAGGTCAACATGTACCGGCACCTGATGGCGGCCGGGGTTGCCATTCCGGAGACCCGCTTCATAGCGGAGCCGGAGTTGACACGATCCTGTGCGGAACGGTTGCTGATCGAACTGGGTCGCCCGGTAGTGTTGAAGGCGCCCCACTCGAGCTTTTCGATGTATGTGGACAAAGCGGAGACTCACGAAGGTGTGGTACGGATCGGCAAGAGGTTCTTCCGCCGCGCCGACCGTATCGTCGCCCAGAAGTACGTGAAGTCGGAATCCGACTGGCGGGTGGGCATACTGGGCGGCGAGCCGCTCTATGTATGTCAGTATACCATCCCCCGGCGGCAGTGGAAAATCCTTACGTACACACCGGAAGGGAGGACAGTCTGCGGTCCGGTCAAAGGTGTGCCGCTGGCCCGGGCCTCCCGGCTCCTGCTACAACGCGCGACCGAAGCCGCAGCCGCCATCGGCCACGGCCTATATGGTGTCGATCTGAAGCAGGCAGGCGACGATTTTGTAGTGATCGAGGTGAACGATAATCCATCGATCCTCGCCGGGGATGAAGATCAGAAGGCCGGTGAGCTGTACGAGCGTCTGGTACGATACCTTCTGCCCGGAGAGAACCGATCATGACCGCGGCCGGGGAGATCCGGCTGGCGTCCGTTCGCCATCTCAAGGAGTTGGTACGCCTGGAGCAGGTTGCTTTCGCCGCCGACCGCTTCAGCGAAGAGCAAATCGAGTACCTGCTGACCCGGGCCCATGCCTCGGTGTTCGTGATCGAGCGCGACAGTCGAGTGGCCGGCGCGGCGTACGTGCTGTGGCGGCACACCGCCGGGAAGGCGCGGCTGTACAACATTGCGATCGACCCGTCATTCCAGGGTCAGGGACTCGGCCTATCTCTTATGACGGAGTGTGAACTGGAAGCGGCCCGACGACGGTGTACGCATATGCTTCTGGAAGTGCGGACCGACAACAGGGGAGCCATCAGGTTCTATGAGAAACTCGGCTATGCGGTCATCGCGACCTTGCCGGACTACTACGAAGACGGCAGCCCCGGCCTCAAGTTGGCCAAAGAACTGGATGCGGCGGCACCCGACAAGGTGCGTCTGAGGATACCCTACTATGCCCAGAGCCTGGGGTTCACCTGCGGATCAGCGTCGCTGATGATGGCCCTGAAGTATTTGGTGCCCGAAACCGAACTCAACCGCACGCTGGAACTCAATCTCTGGAAGGAAGGCACGCTGGTGTTCATGACCTCGGGAATCGGCGGGACCGGACCGTTCGGTCTGGCGTTGGCCGCCCGCCACCGGAATCTGAGCGCCCGCGTGATTCTCTCGAGCGAACGGACCCCGTTTGTAGCGTCGGTAAGGAAGCAGTCCAAGCGGGAAGTGATGCGGCTGATCAACGAAGACCTGCGGAAGAAAGCACTGTCAGCCGGAGTGGTGGTGTCGTATTTCAAATTCGCGCTGGAAGATATTCTCAGTGCTGTTTACCGGAGCTGCATACCGATTGTTCTGGTCAGCACCTATCGTCTCACCGGGGACCGCCAGCCCCACTGGGTGGTGGTCACCGGATTTGACCGCAGGTGTCTTTACATACACGATCCCGATCTGGAGTCGTACCGCAAGCGAGAGCATCGGGCGCGTAATCTGCCGGTCGAACACCAGGAATTCCTCCGCATGAGCCGGTACGGCAAGGACGTGTTAAGGAGCCTGGTGCTTATCGGCCCCGGCGACGCCGCCTGCTAACGATCCCCGGGCGAGATCGGGCGAGCCCGACAACTGTTCACTCACTATGATGGATCGGTGAGAAAGGCGAGGGCTTCGCCGGCGTCGGCGTTCATGGCCACCCACAGTACCCGGCCGTCGGCAGACTTCGGTACGTCGATGACCCGGACAACGTTGGCCAGCGAGGCGTGCCCGGGCAACAGTTCGGGCAGTGCGTTGGGTGAGTTCATGAGGAAGCTCTCGTTAAAAATGACCCCTTCGTCATCGGGGTAGAGCGGAAGATAGCGAATGTCGGATTCGACGAGATCCTGGAAGAAATGGGTTCCGAACGAGAGTTCCGGCAGGTAGCTGCCTTTTTGACGTGCAATCTCGATCAGCATGGCGGTGTTGTTGATGCCGGCGTAGTCGACACTGACACCCAACTTGATATCGCCCCGGCTGCCCCAGCGCCCCGGCCCCATGAGGATGAAACGACGTTTCGGGAGCAGGTCGTTGAGCAGACCTACGGCCTGTCCAACGTCAAGCATGCGAGTGCGATCGATCAACTCTCCGTATGCTTCGGGCACGACATAGACGACGTGAGTGATGTTGCGGATGTCTCCGTCGCAAACATAGCGGCGCGCGTTGAACAGGATGCGCTCGGGCGGAACGTTGACCGGTATGGCCGCCGCCTGCCCCTGGCGGCTGTAGGATTGCGGTCGGCACTGGAGCAGGTACAGGGAGGCGCCGTCGGAGGCAAACTCGATATCGACCGGGAAGCCGAAGGTTTGCTCCAGCGTTTGCAGCACGGCCTGGATCTGGCGGATAAACTGGGTGCGCGAGATCAGACCATGGAAGGTAACGACCGGTTGGTCGCCGGGAGACTCGATACCCATCATGCCGATGTCACGGATCTGGCTGTCCCGATAGACAGAGAAGATCTTGTCAAAATCGGAGACATTGTCGCCCGCCTCAGCCAGGAAGTCGTCGATGCGGATCGATTCGAAACTCTCGGTTTCGAGGTTGATGGCATCGACATACCGCGGCGAGTAGCGGTAGACTTCGTCCGGGGTGATATTGACCCGCAGGTTGGGCTGTCCGGGGGAAATGAGCACCGGGTAGTCGTCGCTGAGACGATCGACTGCGCGGGTACCCAGACCAGGGACAAGACGCACGAGGCCGTCCTCGCGGCGTATCCGAGGGGACCAGCGAAAGTCGTTACAACTGAAGGCAACGCCGGCGAAGGCGGGCAGGAAGTACCGGCCGACTTTGCGACCGACCACTTCCTGGAGGAGGATGCCCATCTCCTCGTTGTAGTCGAGCAGGCCGCGGTCGGCCCGGTACTCGATCGGGTCGGGACCAAAAATTGACGCGTAGACTTCGGCGATGGCGTCGGTCAGCGCTTCCAGCCGCCGCCGTTTGCTTCCCTGATTGGCCAGGAACAGACTCTTGTACTTGCCGGAGAAAGCAGCGCCGACACTGTCCTCCAGCAGACTTGAACTTCGCACGATGATTGGATTGGTGCCGAAATCGTCCAGGGCGTAGGAGAGGCCGCGGGTAATATCGGCCGGGAAGGCGACGCTCTTAAACGCCTGCGAGATACAGGGGTATTCGAGCCGCACCTGCTGGACGGGCTTGTATTTCTGGTCGAACAGGTCGTCGAAGTTGCAGTGGTGCATAAAGTGAAAGAGCACGTCGGAAGTGATGTACCACGTCTTCGGGGTGCGGATTTCCTCCAGCACCGGATCGTGCTCGCTTTTCTCTCTAATGATCCGGCGGGCCAGATACAGACCGGCCGACTTGCCTCCGAGGCGACCGTGGCTCTCGGCGCTGTAGATCGATCTCTGCAGCAGGCGATGGAAATCGTTGATATCCATCATCTCTTTGGCGATGTCGATGAAGGGTCGGTGCTCGGAGAGGAAACGGCGTATCAAGGCGATCAGAACGCCGCGCGAGCGGGCAATGGGCACAAAGTTGGGATCCCTGGACATCTCGTGATAACGCCGCACGAGGTCGGCTACCTGAGACATCGGAATATTGGTGCTGACCAGTTGGATCAGGAAGCTCTGCTTGTCCTCCTGGACCCAGGCCTGGATCAACCGCATGATTTGGCCGGAGTCCAGGTGTTCGGCGGCGACCGCAAACACCCGGGCGCCGAGAAAAGTGGAAAAGCCGAGACCGCGACCCTCGCGGGGAGTGTTCCACTCGCCGGCGTACTCATCGCTTTCGAAACTCAGCTTGGCCGGATGGAACGAACGCAGCAGTTGTTCAGCTTCCGGCACGCCGCTCCAACAGAGATAGTTGAGCATTTTGCGGGAGACGCTCTCGTACAACTCGCGGTTGGCGCGTTTGATGGTGTCGAGAGCAATCTGCCAGTCACATCGCTCGTGGGTGGGAACGTGGGCCAGCGCGGCGCTCCAGCCCTCGATGATTTTCCGATCGAGGCGTTGCGACAGGTAGTCGCCGAGCCGATCAGCGATGGCCCGGAGGAGTCGGGATTCCTCATCCATGAACGGCCTGCCCTGGCTGATATCGACGTGCTGGGTGTAGTAGACCGAAATGTAGCCGACTACCCGGTCCTGTATCAGGATGTCGGAACTGAGCACCCAGGACGTTTCCACAAAATTGGGTGAGCTGAAGATGGACGTACCGACCGAGATGCGCACCCGGGATATTTCAGGATGTTGGATGCCGGATGGGATGATTTCGATCAGCTTCCGACAGATGGTCTCTATCGGCTGATCGTTGGCGGCCAGAATATCCTGAACCGCGTAGAAGCAGTCCAGTTCCTTGGCCCGCTCCTGCAGCGACAGAAGTAGTCGGTCGATCGAAGTCTTGCGGTCGTTCATGGTCGGATCACTCCTTCTCCCGGGAGTGCTACATTAGTGTCGCCGTTGGGGTCGTTGGTCCCGCCCCGACGGCCATTTTGTCAGGGCCGCGGGTCTTCCGGTCGAGACGTTACCCGGCCAGAATCTCCTCGGCCTGGGCTTTATCCAGGTCCATAACGTACGGAATGCCGCTCACCTTGGCGGCCTCAGGCGTCAGTGTAGCCAGATCGTCGCGCGTCATATGATCGACAGTGAACTTGCGGCTGCCGGCCATCAACTGCCTCAGACCCTGAGCGAGCCGCTCGTAGTAAGTGTACAGTCCGATCGCGCCGGTCGGCAGCTTCTCAAACTCGGCGTCGCCCAGTTCGTGCCTGAGTTCGGCCGCGGTCACGAAGATTTCATCGACGCGGGTGCCGAACCGCTCCACATACACCGGGACCTGACGCTCTTCGATGGCGCGGCCGATCGTCTTGCCGACCATGGCCGCGGCGATCGGGCTGCGGGCCATGCCGACCAGCTTGACAAAGGGCGCGCCGAAGGCCAGGCCCTTGAAGATCTGGTCTTCGAAAGTAAAGCCGCCGGCGAAGACGATGGTCGGGACGTACTCGCCACGGTCAGCCAGTTTCTTGCAGTACTCGTAAGTGAGGGTGTGCAGCTCGACCGGCGGCATACCCCACTCGTTCATCATCCGCCACGGGCTCATGCCGGTGCCGCCACCGGCACCGTCGACCGTGAGCACATCGATCTTGTACCTGGAGCAGTACTTAATCGCCTGGGCCAGCGCCGCCGGGCGATACGCCCCGGTCTTGAGCGAGATGTACTTGGCGCCCGCTTTGCGCAGTTCCTCGACTCTCTTGGCGAAGGCTTCTTCGGTCACCATGCCGACCCGCGAGTGGCGCTCGAACTCGTTGAACGAGCCGCGCTCAAACGCCTTGATGATGTTTGGATCGGTCGGGTTGGGCAGGACGACATAGCCGCGCTCATACAGGAGTTGGGCTTTCTTGAGACTGCGGATCTTCACTTCGCCGCCGATATTCTTGGCGCCCTGACCCCATTTGAGTTCCACCCATTCGACACCGAGCTTGTCGACGGCATATTCCTGAACGCCGAGACGAGTATCCTCGACGTTGGACTGGACGATGATGGCGCCGTAGCCGTCGCGCTGATGGTCCTTAAACAGGTTGACGCGGCGTTTAAGGTCAACGGTGTCGACCACGCGACCGTTCTTGATCGTCGCTTCAACGTCCATACCCACTACGTTCTCACCGATGGTAAGTCCGGTACCGGCCAGAGCGGACCCGATTGCCAGACCTTCCCAGTTGTTTCTGGCAATATCGGTCGAGCCGATACCGGGGATGATCCAGGGATAACGGAACTTGAGGCCCTTGTCGTGGCCGAAGCTGACTTCGAGGTTGACGTTCGGGAAGATCGCCTTATCGCTGTCGGCCTTGATGCCCTGAGCGCCCACCACGCCGCCCATGATGTTGAAGTGGCCGTAATCGATGGGATAGGCCTTCTCGCCGGCCGTCGTGATCACGCCGAAGGGTTGCGGGTAGATGACCTCATGACCGCGGTACGCCGACTTGCCGATCTCGCACATGCCGATGCAGCCGTCGACGCACGTCACACACATGCCGGAAGCCGGCACAATCGAATCCTCGGTTCTGTTCTTGGTAAGAGTGGCCGCCGAGGCATTGATCCGTGACAGTGACATTGTTGTCGTTCCTTTCTATTTAATTTCGCCTTCTTTTCTGATTTCACAGGCAACGCAGGGTTGCATATAGCACATCATATCATGGTATTCTTCTTTCTCGATGCACGGCGGATCGAGATTGGCGCAGCCACCGCAAATGACCTTGTCCGGGTCGGAATAGGTGCAGCGGAGCTGGCAGGCCGGGCAGACATACATACAGGCGCCGCAGAGACGGCAAACCTCCGACTTGGCGTCGAACGGGGTGCCGATGGTGCGATTCTGACCGCGCCCGCGGAAACCGATCGCCTTGGCGACCATCTGTTCCTTGCAAATCCGGACACACAGGCCGCACAGAATGCAGTCCTCGTACTCCTGGCGGAAGCGCTGTTGCCGCACGTTGTGGGCCGAGGCTAGGTCCTGAATCGTCTTCGACTGTGGACACGAGGCCAGCAGGAGTTCGATGACCATCTTGCGGGACCGGACCACGCGCTCGGAGGCGGTGCGTACCTTGAGACCCTCCTGTACCGGAAAGGTGCACGAGGACACCAGCCGGGAATTGGGGGCGTCGCCGATTTCGACCACGCAGAGCCGGCAGGCGCCATAGGGTTCCAGCCCGTCCATGTGACAGAGGGTCGGGATAGGAAAGCCGAGGAAGCGGGCGGCTTCCAGCACGGTGGTGCCTTTCTCGACGGTCACCTGCAAGCCGTTAATAGTGAGTGTAATCATGCCGTTTTACCTCCGATGACCGCAGCGGCCTCAGGTTCCGCTTCTTCCTGTTTCGGTTTGGTGAACTCCAGATCGCAGCGCAGACAGCGTCGCGATTCGCGACAGGCTTCGTCGACCGAGAGCGCTACCTCGACCTCAGCGAAGTTGCGCTTGCGCCATTCGATCGAGGCGCGCGGGGTCTCGACTCGCTTTAGTTCGAGCTCCTCGTCGGCCTCGGCCGGCTCCACGTACACCCTGGGGATATTCGATGCCGCGGCCGGTTGGGCCAGGGTCTCATCCAGCAAGTAGCGGGTAATCATGACGGCGGCTCTCTTGCCGGCTGCGATGGCATCGACCACCGTATTGGGGCCGGTGACCACGTCGCCGGCGGCAAACACCCCCGGCCGGTTGGTAATCAGCGTTTGTTCGTCCACCTTGACGGTGTTCCACGAGGTGGTCTCGATACCGCTCTGATGGGCCGGTCCGATACAGTCGATACCGGAATCTTCACCGATCGCGACCACCAGAGTATCCAGCGGGATTATGAATTCGGTCCCCGGCATCGGCACCGGCCGGCGTCGGCCGCTGGCGTCGGGCTCGCCCAGTTCGTTCCGGATGCATTCGAGCGCGGCCAGGTGGCCGTTCTCGGTCAGCACGCGGGTGGGGGCCACGAGGGTATTGATCTCAATACCTTCCTGATCAGCGGCCTCGATTTCCTCAGCAAAGGCCGGCATTTCGTCGCGGGTGCGACGGTAGAAGATGGTGACTTTCTCGACGTCCTTCTGGCGCAGCGCCATGCGGGCGGCGTCGAAGGCCGAGTTGCCGCCTCCGATGACTCCGACCTTGCCGCGAGCCCTGGACTGGTCACCCAGGTTGAAAGCCTTCAGGAACTCTATTGAGGGGTAGACCCCTTCAACATCTTCGTTCTCTACCTTGAGAGGTTTGCTCTTGTGCGCGCCCATGGCCAGTAAGATCGCCCGGTAACCGTCCTTGAAGAGCGAGTCGACCGAGATTCCGTTGCCGAGGGCGGTATCACACTTGACTTCAATGTTCTCGTCCAGCAGCGAGGCGATCTCTTTCTCGATCGTTTCGCGGGGCAGGCGATACGACGGGATGGCGCAGGTGAGCATGCCGCCGGGCCGGTTCTCGGATTCGAACACGGTTACCCTGCACCCCTTCAGGGAGAGATAGTGAGCCGTGGTGAGACCGGCCGGTCCCGACCCGATAACGGCCACGCGCGGCGCCTTACCGGAAGGCCAGGCGGTGCGTTTCGGCTTGTAGCTCGACGGTTCGATGCGGTCGCTTATGAACCGTTTGAGAGCCCGGATAGCGTAGGCCTGTTCGTACTCGCCGCGGCCGATATGGGCGACATAGCGCCAGGCCTCGGTCCCGAGCGGGCAGGCGGTCTGGCACGGCGCCCCGACTAGGTCCTTGCAGACGAATGCGCTGCACCGTTTCTCGACTATGTGTTGTTCGTATTCATGGCGGAAGTAGCGCAGCGTGCTGAGCACCGGGTTGGGGGCCGACTGGCCCAGCCCGCACATGGTCGTGTCTCGCACGACCAGCGCCAGTTCCTCGAGCAGGTCGAGGTCCTCGAGCGTCGCCTTACCTTTGGTGACATCATCCAGGATTTCGTACATCCGCTGGGTCCCCTTGCGGCAGGTGAAGCACTTGCCGCAGGACTCTTCCATGAGGAAATGCATGTAGTATTTGGCGACATCGACCATGCAGGTGTTCTCGTCCATGACGATCATGCCGCCGGAGCCCATGATCGACCCGGCCTGGGTCAGGCTGTCGAAGCTGATCGGGAGGTCGAACATGCTCGCCGGGATACAGCCGCCGGAGGGACCACCGGTCTGCACGGCCTTGATCTTCGCGGTGCTCACCGGGCCGCCGCCTATATCGTAAACGACTTCCTGTATTTTGATGCCGAGAGGAACCTCGACCAGACCGGTGTTCTTGATCTTGCCGACCAGCGAGAAGATCTTGGTACCGGTGTTTCCGGGGATCCCGATCTTGGCGTACTCGCCGCCGCCCCGGTTAATGATGAAAGGAATGTTGGCGAGTGTCTCGACGTTGTTGATGCAGGTCGGGTAACCGTAAATACCGCGCTCGATCGGATACGGCGGGCGTTGCCGGGGCTCACCCATCAGTCCCTCGACCGACTTGATGAGGGCGGTCTCCTCGCCGCAGACGAACGCTCCGGCACCGCGGACGACTTCAATATCGAAGTTCGTGCCGGTATTGAGAACATCCTCACCCAGCAAGCCGAGACCGCGGACCTGTTCGAGAGCGATCAGAGCGTGCTTGACGGCCAGCGGGTATTCGCCGCGGACATAGATGATGCCTTTACTGGCGCCGATGGCAAGGCCTGCAATGATCATGCCCTCGATGATGGCGTGGGGGTTGCCTTCGAGAAGGCTGCGGTCCATATAAGCGCCCGGGTCACCTTCGTCGGCGTTGCACACGATATACTTGATCTCGGTGCCGTTGCCGGAGGCCCGGGCGCGCTCCCACTTGATGCCGGTGGGGAAGCCGGCGCCGCCGCGGCCGCGAAGTCCGGAATCCTTGATTTCCCGCACGATCCATTCCGGATCGTTTTTCTGCAGTACTTTCTGCAGCGCCGAATAGCCGCCCTGCTCGATATATCCCAGGATTCTGATCGGATCGAGCTTTTCGTTGTCGCCGAGAATGTGTCGCGTTTGCTTCCTGAAGAACGGGATATCGTCCTGGTTGGCGTAAGCCTTGCCGTCGCGGGGATCCCGGTAGACCAGCGCTTCCTCTACATATCCGCCCATGGCCGCTTCGATGGCGGGTGGCACATCCTCCATCTTGAGGCGTGGGTAGAGGTGCCGATGCGGCTCGACCAGGATGAACGGTTCCATCTCACAGAAGCCCTGGCAGCCCGTGATGCGCAACGTCACTTTGCCACTGAGGTTCTTCTCAAGGATGTACCTTTTGATGATCCTGATGATGTCGTTGGCACCGCTGGCCTGGCCGCAGGTACCCGCAGACACGACCAGAGTGGGGCGCTTGTCGTGGGGGCTCCGTTCGCTCAGAATGCGCTCGCGAAAACCTATGAACTCATCAAGGGACGCGAGTCTGTTCATGAAGTTATCTCCCTTATAGCAATGCTTCTCTTCACACTTAGTCGAAAGCCACTCCGCCGATGTCAAGGATGTGGCCGTGGCAGCCGCGCCGCGAGCAGATCTGGACAATGCCGCCGCCTCGGACGATCATCGGGACCATGGGCGCCGTACACTCGCCGCACTTGGCTCCGCCGATAAGTTGCGCATGGCAGTGCGGGCAGAAGAAAGTGGCGATCGTATCCTTCGGGATGGGGTGCAGCGATTCCACGTTGAAGCTGCCGTAGAGACTGGAGACGGCCAGCCAACCATGCTTGCTGCCGAACGAGATCGTGACCTTGACCGCGGGATACCCGTCGATGATAAAATCAGGGTCCATCAGGCTGTGGTTGCACCGGGGACAGCTCACCTCGACCGGGAAGACCCGGCGATCGGTTTCCACCTCGACCATGTCCATGCCGGCACGGGCCTTATCGAGAATGCCCTTGACCTTGGAAGTTGTCGTCTTCGGAAAGTAGTGGCCGTCGACAACCACGACCGGTCCCAGGGCGCAGGCCCCGAGACAGTTGACAGTTTCCAATGAGAACTCGCGGTCGGGGGTGGTCTGGCCGGCCTTTATGCCCAACTGGCGTTCCAGTTCTTCGGCCACCGCCGGACCGCCCCGCACGTGGCAGGCTGTGCCGAGACAGGCCGACACCAGGTGTTTACCACGCGGCTCAAGGCTGAAAGCTCCGTAGAAGGTGGCTACTCCGTAGATGTCCACCATGGACCGCCCGGTCTGTCGGGCTACTTCCTCCAGGGCCTCGCGCGGCAGATAGCTGTAGACTGACTGGATTTCCTCAAGGATGGAGATAAGCCCACCGTGGCCATTGCGGTATTTTTCCAGGATGCCTGATAGGGTGTCTAAGGTCATGGTTACCTTTCCACGTATGATTTGCGAAGCGTTTTCACCTTGCGGCTCTCGGCGCCAAGAAGCAAGCATCCTGGGCGACTGCCTGCGCGCCGGAACACACAAGTCACGGGGCAAACGGTGTGCCCGACGGACCGAGTATGGGACATTAGCAGGCTGGCGAAGGGGCGGCAATATTCGACCCCGGTCAGTAGTCCACCCGGCAACGGCTTAGAGTCGGCGCAAGGAGCTGAAAGAGACGGAAATGTGGAGCTTTCCGATCGCTCATTATCTGAAGGCGGCGACTGTGCGAAGTGGGGTAATCTGTACCACCGGGGAGAAACTCCCCATCGCCGTCTTCTATTCAGTCTTGTCGCCGAGTGCTTTGAGCTTTTCGCGCAACGTCTTGCGGTCGATGCCGAGGATTTCCGCGGCGCGAGTCTTGTTGCCGTCGACGCTGCTCAGCACGCTCCGGATATGCTCGATCTCGACTTCAGCGAGGCTGCGATGAACAGTATCCGGGCGAGGGAGAGACGTTCGCATGAGCGGTGGAAGGTCGGGGGCTTCCACCAGTTCGCGGTCGCTCATGATCATGAGTCGCTGCACGATGTTCTCCAGTTCGCGCACGTTGCCCGGCCAGGAGTAGCCCATGAGCACCCGGATGGCGTTTTCGGAGAATCGGACGGCAGGGCGGTCCAGTTCGGCCGCATACTTGTGAGCGAAGGCATTGGCCAGGAGCAGGGTATCATTCTCCCGCTCCCGTAGCGGGGGTACGTTGATAGCGACAACGCTGAGGCGGAAGTACAAATCCTCCCGGAACTTGCCTTTTCGGACCAGGCTCTCCAGGTCCTTGTTGGTGGCCGCCAGAATGCGGACGTCGACGGTGTACGGGCGGCTGTCGCCGACCATGTAGACCTCCCTGTCCTGCAACACGCGCAACAGCTTGACCTGCATGCTCGGGCTGGTTTCGCTGATCTCATCAAGGAACAGGGTGCCGCCGTCGGCAGCCTGAAAGAAGCCCGGGCGGGAACGATCCGCTCCCGTAAACGATCCTTTGACATGACCGAACAGTTCGCTCTCCAGCAAGCCTTCCGGTATCCCGCCGCAGTTGACCGGAACAAAAGGTTGCGAGGCCCGGTCACTGCCGTAGTGGATGGCGCGGGCGACCAGTTCTTTGCCGGTACCGCTCTCACCGGTAATGATGACGTTAGCCATCGTGGCGGCCGCTTTCTCGATGGCCTGAAACACTCTCAACATCGGTTCCGACTTACCCGTGAGTGCGTACGGTTCGGAGGGTCGGGTGCTCGCGGGTTGAGCGGCCGCCCGGCGGGCGCTCAGCCGGTCGAGGGCACGTTCGACCGCTCCGAACAGGTCTGCGTCGGTGAACGGCTTTTCGAGATAGTCGCAAGCACCCAACCGCACCGCCTGGACGGCTCCGCCGATGGACGGGTAACCGGTTATCATGATGATCTCGATATCGCGGAAATTCTCATGCACGTACTGGACGAGATCGAGCCCGTCGACCTGCGGCATCTTGTAGTCGGTGATGACCAGATCGAACGGCATCAGCTCGAGCGATCGGGTGGCTTCGCCAACCGACCGCGCGGTGGTTACGTGATAACCTTGCGAGGTCAGATTCCGCTGGAGAACTTCGAGCGTGTCCGGCGAATCGTCGACCAGTAAAATGCGGGTCTTCTCGTTGTCACCGGGCATGGGGCTGGTTCTCCTGCGGGTCAGGGTCGGAGACAATGGGGAGGCGGATACTGAACTGCGATCCTTCACCCGGCCGACTGGCGACGTCTATTCGCCCGTCGTGCGAGGCGACAATTCCGTGAACGACCGACAGACCGAGCCCGGTGCCCTGATCGATATCTTTGGTGGTAAAGAACGGATGGAAGATTCCCTTGAGGGTCTTCTCATCCATGCCGCAGCCGGTGTCTTCGATCGACAGGTGCACAAAACCGTCGCGGCGGCTTGTCCTTATAGTCAGCCGACCGCCATCGGGCATGGCCTGAACCGAGTTGACCACCAGGTTGGTAAGAACCTGCAAGAGTTGTGAGCGATCCGCGGTGATGTCCGGCAGGTCGGAGTCCAGATCGCACGAGAGCGTGATACCGGCCTTGACGAAACGTGATTCGAGGAAGAAAAGACCGTCCCGGATCAATTTATTCAGACTGAAAGTGATCTTTACCGGCCGCGCCTCCCGGGCGAAAACCAGCAGTTCGCGGATGATGCCCCGGGCGTGCATGGCCGCCGAGACGATCTTGTTCATATCCCGCGCAGCGTCGGCGGGCACGCCGGGCTGTTTGGCCGCCAGTTGCGCGAACCCCACAATACTGGCCAGGGGTTCGTTGAGTTCATGGGCGACCCCGGCGGCCAACTGACCCAACGTGGCCAGACGGTCGGCGTGGCGGAGCTGAACCTGGAGGTTACGTTTCTCCTCAGCGTGGGTGCGTTGTTCAATAGTGAAGGCCAGTTCGCGGGCGATGGTATCGAGGAGGTGACGTTCCTCCAGCAGAAAAGGGCCTTCGTCGACCGTCGGTCTCTCCTCAGTGTAGCCGATCTCCACAAAGCCGTGTTTAACCTGGTCGACCAGAATATCGGCCTTCAAGCTCCGGACCATGCGGTCGGCGCCTTCGGTCTCGTACGAGCGATCGTCAAGCACTATCCGGGCGGTGGCTGCCTCGGGGTAGAGCCATCCGGGAGGCATCAGGTCAACCACCTGTTGCAGGACCTCGTCCAGCGGGGAATCAACGCGGGCGATCAGCCGCACGATGTCATAAAGGCAGGTCAGTTCCTTTACCCGTTCACGCAGCGCCACCTGCAGGTTTCTATGATCGACGGCAAGACCGAAGACCTGGGTCAGGCGCTCGCAGCGGTCGATGAGGACCGGGCTGAAGAAACCGACCACCGGGGACTCAAACTGAACCAGACCCAGTCGGCGACGGGAACCGTCCACGGGGACAATTACGGTGGAGCGACCGGAGGCCGAAAGATACAGTCCGCCGGGGTCGGTTATCTTGCTCGATCGGAGACTGGTACCGGGAAACGAGTCGGCATCACTGACGGCCAGACTGCCAAAGTCAGTAAACCAGGGCATCTGCGAATCGACCTTGGACATCATCAGCTTCCGGCAGATCGCCTCCAGACCGTCGTTATCACCGGCTGTCCACCGGATGGCGGATTTTAGGATAACCTCTTCACGGGATATCTCGATGGCCGCCTCAGCGGGTCGATCGAAGCTGCACTCGCCGAAGAAGCGGCGCTCCTGCTCGCGCAGGAGCATCCGGACCGTGCCGTGACCCGCCGCTTGAGCCAGAACGCCCAGAGCGCCCCTGAAAAAAGCGTGCCGGGGCGTCCCACTGTTGGCCAGATCAAGTATCCGCCGAGAGTGAAGGCGGATAATGTCGGATGAGGACGGAGAATCAGGCATTTTGACAGTACAAAACGCAGGCTTAGTCCTAACGGTTCTCGGGAACGCCCGATGACTGGAAAAGAAGCCTCACAGGTTTAATCCGGCCATTCGCACGTCAGCCCGAATTGGCTCTAACTCGTTAAGACATATAGGAATTAGGCGCGAAAAGTCAAGCCCCATTTTGACTTCGACCCGCCCGCCGCCGGGTTGTATTGTGGAACCTCTGAGAGAGACCTATGTTCTTCGACAGGAACGAATGGCCTGGTATCGAGGATCAGAGAGATAGGTTGAAGAAATGCGAGATCGTAACGAGCGGATAAAAGTCCTGTTTCTCTGTACCGGCAACTCCTGCCGGAGCCAGATGGCTGAGGGTTGGGCGCGGCATCTGAAAGGTGATCAAATTGAAGCCTTCTCGGCCGGCACCGCCAGTCGCGGTTTGAACCCCCGAGCGGTCAGGGTTATGAAGGAGTCCGGCGTGGATTTATCCCAGCATCGCTCCAAAACGGTGGCCGAGTTGGGGAACACCGAGTTTGATTACGTGATTACGGTCTGCGCCAATGCGGATAAGAATTGCCCGGTTTTTCCGGGTCACACAGTTAAGGTACACCAAGGATATGATGATCCCCCCTTGTTGGCCCGGGGTGCCGGGTCGGAGGAGGAGGCTCTGGCTCATTACCGGCGCGTCCGAGATGAAATCCGCCGGTTTGTCGAGACGTTGCCGGAGTCTTTGCCAGCGGTGGCCTTGGGAAACGGGCAGTAAACGACCGGCAACTTTCTAGTTTGCTTGACAGCGGGGCTAATCCGGTGTTCCTTGCTGTACCGTAGAGGTGCCCGAAAGGGCGCGCCGGAGACGTTCGAGTTGAGCGGCTCTGGAAAGAAGATTCGGAACGAACGCTGAGGCTCGGATTATTTGATCGGTCGGAAAGGCTTGACGGTCTGATACCCACCCCGGGTACGGCACCACAGGAGCTGACGCGTCTTGTTTACACCCACTCGGACAACTGCCATCAACTATAACGGGAGATTGCATTATGTCTAGTCAAGATACCGGGTCTGGTTCGGGCCAGAGCCGCCCGGCGTTCAACGCCTTTCATATGGCGCAAGCGCAGTTCGACCATGTCGCCGATCTGCTGGAGCTCGATGAAGCTAACCGTCACCTGTTGCGCGATCCTCTGCGCGAATACCAGTTTCTCGTTCCGGTGCGAATGGATGACGGGTCGGTCAAAGTGTTTCGGGGTTTTCGTGTGCAGCACAATGACGCTCGCGGGCCGTGCAAGGGTGGGATCAGATTCCATCCGGCCGAGACGATCGACACGGTGCGCGCTCTGGCGATGTGGATGACGTGGAAGTGCGCGGTCGTCAACATCCCGCTCGGCGGCGGCAAAGGCGGGGTGGTCTGCGACCCGCATAACCTGAGCGAAAGAGAGCAGGAACAGTTGTGCCGCGGCTGGGTCCGCCAGTTGGTTCGCAATGTCGGGCCGGTGGCCGATGTGCCGGCGCCCGATGTCATGACCAGCGCACAGCACATGCTGTGGATGCTCGATGAATACGAGCGCATCCTGGGCGGCAGGTTCCCCGGCTTCATTACCGGTAAGCCGGTCGGTATGGGCGGTTCGCTCGGGCGGACCGAGGCCACCGGTTATGGTGTCATGTACACGGTGCGAGAGGCTCTGAAGCAGCTCGGCATCCCGATCGAGAAGACCCGTGCGTCCGTGCAGGGATTCGGTAACGTGGCCCAATACGCCATCGACCTGTACTGTCGGTTGGGCGGCAAAGTGACCTGTGTTTCGTGCTGGGATCAGTCGGAGCAGAAATCATACTCCTTTTTGAAGAAGGACGGAGTCGATCTCGAAGCGCTGCAGAAGATCACGGATCGGTTCGGCGGCATCGATAAGAAAAAGGCCGGGGAGCTTGGCTACACGGTTGCCGACGGTGACGACTGGATCAGTCAGGAAGTCGATATTCTGATACCGGCCGCCCTGGAGAATCAGGTGACCGGCGACAATGCCACCCGGATAAGCAAGCAGGTGCGTGTCATCGCCGAAGGAGCTAACGGCCCGACCACGCCGGAGGCCGACAAAGTGATTCGTCAGCGGGGCATTTTCCTGATTCCGGATTTTCTGGCCAACGCCGGCGGCGTGACCTGCAGCTACTTCGAGCAGGTCCAGAGTAACATGAACTACTACTGGGAGAAAGAGGACGTTCTGCAAAGACTGGACGTCAAGATGACCAATGCTTACCTTGCGGTCGCGGAGTTGGCGCGCAAGCGCGACCTGTACATGCGCGATGCGGCCTATGTGATTGCGATCGACCGGGTCGCTCGGGCTTGCCACGAGCGCGGCTGGGTGTAGGCAGACGATCCGCGGGTAAAGACATTATGCGCTGAGCGCCGGAGCCGATCGGCGGGTCGAGCTCCGGCGCGGCCGTTCCCGGCCGGAACCGACGGCTCGGCCGTGAGTTATGGTACGTAGAGTATGACGGAGTCCCAGCCACCGGAAAAGGCATCCGACGACCGGCTGCTTCGGCAGTTGCAGGCGCGAGCCAGAGAGTTGAATTGTCTCTACCGCGTTGAAGAAGCCCTGGGTCGGCTGGAAGATCCGATCGACGTCGTTATCCCGAGAATCATCGAAGCCATACCGCCGGGATGGCAATATCCTGACTTCTGCGAGGTCAGGATCACTATCGACGACCGGCAATGGACGTCGTCGAACTTCGTCGAGACCGGGTGGGTGCAGGAGGGGGACATTGCGGCCGGTGACACGGCGGTGGGGAAAGTCATGGTCTGCTATACCCGTCGAATAGTGGACGCGGAAGACAACCCCTTTCTGCCGGAAGAGGAGAGGCTTATCCGGACAATCGCGTCACGGATAGGCCAGCGTATCGCTCATCAACGGGTCCGCGATACGGCGGGGCGCTTCGAACATCATGCCCCCGACGCCCGCCGCCAGGAGTGGCGGGTCGTGCTGCAGATGCTGGAGCAGACCGACCGGGGTCTCTATCTGAGAGTGGTCAGACGGATGCTGAACCACCTCTGCTGGAGCGGTGTCAGGGATGCCGAGTCGCTTCTGGAACGGTTCGCCGCCGACCTGGCTC
>SMTZ1_10002249_pt1 | contig 19523 bp, 21 predicted proteins | sample DeeMarSWOR136_30_FD_25667 | JGI IMG/M metagenome (IMG submission 25667)
ATCGTTATATTGAACAAAATCGCAATAAAAAGTCAGAATGGGGTAAAAAAGCAAGAGAAGGTCATAAAATAATGTGGATTATTAAAGGTAGACGTTATATTGCCCAAATTTTTGATGGACAATATAAGGATTTGAAGAAATAGCTAAAGATAGCCCATATATCTTAAAAATTAGAAAAAACTAGTTTTATTCTTTTTCAAGTAAATTTATTTATTAGATTAGCAAAATTAAGCTAATTCTAAAAATTGGACTCCAATTAATTTTTAATTGTTTATATTGATCTTCTGATTAGTGAAAAATAGAATAGAATTAAGAATGTCTATTTCAAAATGATCAGTGAAACGTAATGGAAGCAGAAATACGAATAGATACAAATTATTATGAATTTTTGGATTTAATTCAAAATATATCTAAAAATTCATTACCTATTCAAAAAAGGGTTATACAAACTATTTATGAAAATTCTGACATCCAAAAAGTTAAGTATGAATTAGATAAGAAAATTGCATTCCCAGATAAATTACTAATTAAATAAATATTAAAAATCAAGTTTATATCTTTTCCATTTTCATAATGAGTATATTCTTTCGAATATACTCTTTAACCATTTAAATTTCCTTTAACTTTTCAGAAATTAATTCCAAATATGATTTTCTTATTGATTCTTCTTTCTTAATACCGAACGAATTTAAAAAATCAAATAGTAATTCTTTGGAACCTTCCAGATTTTCAGTAGAATTTAATAAAAATTCAACTTCTAGAAAATATTGATCCAAAATTGGAAGATAATCGATTAATGCTTCTATATAGTAATTTTTAAAATCAAACTCATATAATTCTCTTTCTTTCTTAATAGTGAAGATTTCTTGAAATCCTAATTCTTTTAGCAGTAACTTCATATTTTCAGTATCTTCTATTTTAATATCAAGCTCTTTACGCGTTTTAGTGGTAATATCCATCTTTTTACCTTTGTACGTGATAAAATGATTGATAACTGGGATTTTAGACTCATCTTTTCTGTTAAATTCAATTGATTTCCTCAATCTTAAAGCCTCATCAGTCTTTTTAAAATTTCTTAATCCTTCTGGCATGTTAAAATAAATATCTTCGTGGATTAGTGAAAGTTTATAAATTCCATTACTTTCTTTAAACTTCTTTTTTATAAATTCGTGATTTGAGATTCGAACTTTTATTTCTACTTCGATCATAAACTAATTTTCCCTCTGATAACAAATATAATATATAATTTTTTATTAGTATTAATAGAATGAATTCGAGATGACTTATTTATTTCTCAGATATATAGAGATGCTAAAAACTTAGCAGAAAAATTTGGTTATCTCCCCTATATGATTGAAAGATATATTCAATTCTTAGGTTTTAATGAAACAATAAAATATTTGGAAGCAAATGAAAACCCTTTAATTCCATCAATCCGGACTAATACTCTTAAAATATCACCTTCAGAATTAAGAGAAAGACTAGAAAATAAAGGTTTTAAGTTAGAACCAATTATATGGGTTCCATACGCTTTTAAGGTATTAAAAACTCCTTTTAATTTAGGTGCTTCTCATGAATTTCTCCAAGGCTATTATTACTTACAAAATGTTGCTTCAATGCTTCCAGCAATTGTTCTTAACCCCAAATCTAGTGATATTGTTATTGATATGTGTGCAGCTCCAGGTAGTAAGGCAACACATATAGCTCAATTAATGGGAAATGAGGGCACTCTCATCTTAATCGATAAAAATAAAAATCGAATTCCTGCTTTAGAAGTCAATTTACGTAGATTAGGGATTATTAATTCTCTGGTATTAAATTTTGATGCAATTAAACTTCGAGAATTAGAAATTAAAGCCGATAAAATATTATTAGATGCTCCATGTACAGGAGAAGGACTTATTAGGCAAGATAGAAATAGAAAGAAAAATAAAAAGTTTAAGGATATTGAGAAATTATCTTCAATCCAGAAAAAATTACTTCTTGCTGGATTACAAATGTTAAAATCATCAGGGGAGTTATTATATAGCACTTGCTCTATTGGACCAGAGGAAAATGAATTAGTAGTAAATGAAGTTTTAGAACAAGAGCCAGACTTTTCAGTATCAGAAATAAGTGAATCTTATGGTACTAATGGACTTGTAAGTGTATATGGTAAATCATTAAGAGAGGACTTAAAAAATTCCCAGAGATTATATCCGCATATTCATGATACTATTGGATTCTATTTGTGCTTAATTCGAAGAGATAAGGACTAAATAAATTCTATTGCTTTTCTCTCAGGTAGATTCCCTTATCACTAAGGTTAATTGCAATAAGGTCTTCAGGTTTGAGCATTTGAACTTGATTGCCTTCTACAATGATTCTAGAAATTGCGATTATCTCTTCATCTTCATTAAAAACTAACGCAATATCTTTTTCTTTGAAATTATATGATTTTGTTATTAACATATTCTTTAAGATGTTATTTCCATAAAGAATTGACTTTTCTCCTCGTTTGTTAACATATAATTTTATAATATCGGAAATTAGACCTCTTTTGTATAAAACGTCTGCACCTTCTATACTTAAGTAGAATTCTCCTCTTTTTATAAAGCCAAAATATAAGCCTGCTAAACTAATATTGCCATGAATACATACATTTTCTAATAATTTCTTTAATTGTACAGAAAGCAAATAAATTTTAGGAAAATTATTATATTTAGTTTGTTTTTTGATAAAAACATATAGATTTTTCTCAAAATCTCCAAAATTAGATACAAGATTTGAAGAAATTGTTGTAAATGAATTTTTAATAATTTCTTTTTCAATTTGATTTAAATACCTAAACATTTTAAATTCATTCATTAATAGCGAAAATAAAAAAGAATTAAGAAGGTTTATTATTATTAATCAATAAAGGTATTAAAAAATAGTGTTATCTAAAAAATGGGCATTCGAAAAATCGAAGACGAGATTGATTTAAAAGAGGCTATGAAAAAAAAAGCAGCTGAACTGAAAATGAAAGATATACAAGCGAAAGCATCTGTTGAAAAATTCACAAAAGACAGACTTCGAGAATTAGCAAAAAAACATGGTGTTTTATTAGCTCTCACACCAGAGTTGAGACAAGAAATAAAAGAATTACAAAAAAAATATAATATTCCTTCTTCAAAAATTATTACTGAGCAAATAACAGAACATGATGTTTTAAGAAAATTCTCTAAAATTGATCATCAGAAATTAGGTATGTTGGCATATCAGAGAGTATTGATGAGTAAGGAAGAAACTGGTGGGATAATTCCCCTATCAGAGGTATTTGAATTAGTAAATACGGGAATTTTGAAAGGAAATGTAGATGTTAAGGATGTTGAGAAAGCTTTGAAACTCTTGAAAAAAACGAAAGTTATTGAAGATATAACTCAATTGGATTCAGGAGCCGTTATTGTAAGATTTTTTCCTATTCAATATACTGATGATGAATCAAAGGTAGTTGATTTAGCTAGACAAAAAGGTGTTCTTACGATAGAGGATGTTTGTATTAATTTAGATTGGTCTCAAGAACGTGCCCTTCGGGCATTGGAATCACTCGAAAAGACAGGTATTGCAAAATTCAGAGAAAATATCTTAACAGGGAAACAGTGGTATTTCCCATCTTTATAAAAAATAGTTTTTATTATTCTAATCTAATTTTAAATGCTATCTGCCCATTTTCTAATTTGAATACCTTAACTTTTCGATTTTTCGCTAAAATATTAAAAATTTCTTCAAGATCCTCCATTGGAAGTGAGCTGAAATCTTCTTGTTTTGCTTCTCTTAATTCATAAATCATTACTGGTTCGATTTTTCCATTTTCATAACACCATCTATAAATTTCCTCTGACCAAGCCTCAAGTGTTTTCCAATATACCCGCAATCTCTTTTTTTCTTTTGAAAGCCACTTTGCTTGATTCTGACTAATTAATTCTTCAGCAATCGCTTTTATATATTGCTCTCGTTTAGTAAAGCTTGAAAATGGTTTTTGAGAACTTAGTTCTCTAATGTAAATAATATGAAGGACAGCAAATCTAGCATAATCAAAAAGCACTTTTGCCCATTCAATTTTCCAAGAGATATAATCATTTTTATTTAACTTTTTATCTGGCATAGTATACATAAATTTTTTACGTTCTTCTTGAAGCCAAGGGTAAGCTTGTAATAAATTTTCATAGGCTGTTAATTTTTTTTCTATTAACCCTTTTTCACCAATAATTTCTTCTTCGAGGATTTGTAATTCCGTCTCAACTTGTTCAGCATGTTGACGGTACAATTTTTGATCGATTTCGCCCAATTTAGAAGATAATATGTTTTCCAGTTTGTCAAATTCTTCTTCTATATAATTCAGTTCAGTAGATTTAATATCTTCTTCCTTGATTATCTTTTTTTCAGCTGCTTCAATTTCCAATTGTTCCTTCTCTTTTTTTAAATTTCTTAATCTTCCCAGTTCTTTCCTTAACTCTTCCAACTCTTTTTCTGCTTTTTCCTTAACTTCTTTGGGAATTTCTGTAGGTTTTTCTCTCTGTTCTTCCATATCCATCATCAAAATTTATTATATTTCACCAAATTCTTCTGCCCAATCATTATATTGCTTCAATAAAGCTTTATTAGTCATTGGTTTTACTTTTTTTAGAGTCTTTTTAAAATCTTTTAAATCTATATCTCTTACATTAATTTCTTTATCAGAATCTTCTAAAAGTCCACCCATATCTAACTCTCGTACAGGTAACATTATTACTTCACGGCAAATATTTGCGATATCTCTACCTGAATATCCTTCAGTTCTTACTGCCAACTCAACGAAGTCCTCATCTGTTAATGAAGAATTTACTCCTTCTGTATGAATCTTAAATATTCCTACTCTTGCTTTTAAATCAGGGATCGGTACATGCACTCTCTTTTCAAATCTACTTAACATAGCATTATCGATATCCCATGGACGATTAGTCGCCCCTAAAACTAATAATGGTTTATCATGAGTTGATTTTAATCCTTGTATTTCACTTAAAAGCTGTGTTTTTACCCTTCTCTCGCCTCCACTCTCAGATCCTTCTCCTCGTCTAGTTGCAACTGAATCTATTTCATCTATAAATATCAAACTAGGTGCCTTTAATCGGGCAACTTTAAATAAGGAACTTATTAATTTTTCACTTTCACCTAACCATTTACTTAATAAATCTGCGGATGAAGCACTAAAAAATGTTGCTTCACATTCAGTAGCTGCTGCTTTTGCCAATAATGTTTTTCCACATCCTGGTGGACCAAACAATAAAATACCAGACCAAGGTTTTCTAGCTCCTGTAAATAATTGTGGTTTTGCTATTGGTAAAACTATAGCTTCCCTTAAAGCCTGTTTAACATTTTCCAAACCAGCTATATCTTCCCATTTAACATTCGGAGATTCTGTAACAATTGTTCCTGAAATTGTATCTATAAGTTCCTGTTCTTCAGAAGATACGGCACCTGATTCAGAATCCACTCCACCTCTATCTTTAGGCTCGCTAGATTTAGTAATATATTTTGCAGTTCTTGGACCTCCTAAATGAGATCTTAAAATTTTTGCACGATCAACATATTCTTCAATATTTTTTTGGCATAACCTTCTCATTTGAGGATTCTTATTGTATTTCATAAACTGCATTAGGATTTCCGCAGCTCTCTGATACTTATTTATGGCTTGACGATATTTTCCTTGATTATCTAAAGCAACTGCTTCTTTAGCCGTCTGAACAGCATATTGGTAAAGTTTTGAATCTACAGAAGACATAATAACTAAAACAAAACAATTTTTTTATTTAAAGCTAATCTAATTTAGCATCTGTATATTTAATAATAATAATTTTATTAGTATATATCAAATTTTCTGTTTAAACAAGCAGAAAAATCTCAACACATATTAAATAATTATTGGTCTCCAAAAATAATTATATAAGACGGAAGGTTTATATATATTATATAATTACTAGTAAATTTTGATGAATATGGGTTTTCTAAAGGATATATCTAGTTGGTTGAGTGGAGGTAAGAAAAAAGACACAGTTCGCTCTGCAACCATTAAATTGAAAGTTTTTAACAAGCAATTGACGAGACAGAGTAAGAAAATGGATATGTCAGCAAAACTAGCTAGGGACAAGGCTGTTAACTTTCGAAAGCAAGGAGATATGCAAGGTTCTGAATTTCATGCTAGAAATTATCTCCAAGTAAAAAAACAAGCAAGGGCAATAGATCTCTTCAGAACAAATCTTGAAGGTATGGTATTTAAATTAGAACAAGCCACTGCTGTAAAGGATGTTGCCGAAGTAATGAAAGGGATCGCAGCAAGTTTAGGTGCATTGAAGAACCAATTATCTATACCCCAACTTACTGAATTAATGACTAAAATTGGAGTAGATATGGAAGATTTTGCTCTTACAGAAGAAATCACAACCGATGGGATAAGTGATATAATGGTTGATACAGCTGTTACAGATAGTGATGTTAAGGAAGTCCTCGGGGAAATCGATGCTGAGATTCAAGTAGAAATGGGCGTGGCATTACCTAGTGCTGGTTCTGATGAAAAAATAGCTGAATTAGAAAAAGAATTAAATCGACTTAAATCAGATGAGTAAATTAGCAATTTTATTCAATCTAATTTAACTATCTTATTGTTTCTTATATTTTCTGTTTTCAATCATAATCTAAAAATAAAAGTAATTTTCATTTATGAGTAAATTTAAAAAGAAAATATATCATTATTAATCTAATTCTCATTATATTTTATGTAAAATGACCGGATTTTCATTCAAGGTTATAATTGTCGGACCTCCAGCAGTAGGTAAAACAAGTCTGTTAAACAGATTTGTACATGACCATTTTGACTTAAAATATCAATTAACTATTGGTGTTGATTTTTTAACCAAGACGGTGGAATATGAACCATCAAAATTTGCAAAGCTCCAGATTTGGGATATAGGAGCTCAGGAAAGATTCAAATTTCTACATCGTAGCTTTTATGATGGCGCATTTGGTGCTTTGGTTGTATTCGACCTTTCTAGACAACAAACATTCTCAGGTATGAAGACTTGGGTTTCAGAGATGCATAGTATATTAAATGCTGACATCCCTAAAGTGATTATCGGCAATAAGTCTGATTTAATAACTGAAATTGGCCAGATTATAGATAGAAGTGAATTAGAAGAATATATAAAAAAGGAAAGTTGCTTATATATTGAAACATCAGCTAAGACTGGAGAAAATGTTGAATATGCTTTTCTTGAACTTACTCACCACATGATAAAAAAAATGGAAGATATCATTAAGAGTAAAAAAGATATGCAATAAAATCCAGTAAATTTTTAAAAAATTCATTCTTAGCAAAATTATTAAAAGACTATTTTCTATTTTAAACTAATTCTATATATCAAAGTCATAGATTTATTTGGTGAAAGTTATGAATTTTCCAGAATTAATTACAATTGGAAGCAATACTTTAGATATTATAATTGATATCGATGATATCTTACGCTTTGAATTATTTGATAAAGACATCATAAAAAAATATACTGCTATTGAATATTCTCGCAAATTGAATGTTAAAAACGTTAGATTTGTGCCTGGAGGTTCAGGTGCTAATATAGCAGCAAATTGCTCTATGTTAGGATTAAAAAGTGCATATATTGGGGTAATGGGTAATGATTTTTCAGCTGAAATTTGTTTAACTGATTTGAAAAAAAGAGGTGTGGATTTGTCTCAGGTAATTCAGACTGATAAAGATACTACAGCATTATCTATAATCTTAAAAACTCCATGGGGAAAAGATAGAAGTATTTTAGCTTATAAAGGTGCCAATAATCTATTAAAACCCTCAGACATTACTGAAGAACTATTTAATAATGTTAAAGCATTTGCTTGGACATCATTAACAACTAATGAGGCTTGTAAAGCCATAGAAAAAGCAATTATTATAACAAAACACAAGAAAGGCATGGTTTTTGCTGCCCCAAGCATGTCAATTATAAAAAATGCTCCGAACTGGGCAAAAATCCTGATTTCTAATTCTGACGTTGTATCCATGAATTTAGAAGAAGCACAAGAGTTCACAGGTGAAAAGAAAAAAACACTTATGATTAAAAATTTTCTAGATATGGGAATAAAGCTGATTTCTATAACTGATGGTCCTAATGGTTCAATCATATCAGATGGGAAGATTATAATAAATAGTGGAGTTTATAGTACAGAATTCCCAGTTTCAGATACAACAGGGGCAGGAGATGCCTTCTTAGCTGGTATTCTAATATCAATGTTAAATAATTTTCCCTTGAAAAAAATATCCAAGTTAGCTACAGCAATGTCCTACTTAGAGTGTAAGGAAATAGGAGTTAGAGAGGGTCTTCCCGAGAGTTTACAAGAATTAGAAGATTTTGTTAATAATAATATTCTTAAACAAGTTATATCTGAAATTCTCTAGTGATAAATCATTAAATTTTAATCTTTTAGTAATTTTTTATTATTTATAAAAATGCGCTGCTAGTATAGTGGTCAGTATGCCAGGTTGCCATGAGCTAAGCAAACAACTATGATTCGCAAAAACCTGGCGACCCGGGTTCAATTCCCGGGCGGCGCATGTTTTTATCTTATTTTAAGCATATATATTCTCCTCAGAAGAAATCAAGAGAATATATGAAGAACTTCATAATATATCTTAGGAAGAAAAGAAAGATTCCGGAAAATAATAATCTAAAAAAATAAGATTCTTTTAATAAAAGAAGAGATTAGTTAAATAAAATCAAAAAGAAAAATAATATTAATATTATTCAATAATCAAATTTATAGGAATTTAAAATGAGTATAGATATATCAGATAGTATTGAAAGTGGAAACTTAATAATTAGAGTTTTAACGACTAATACTTCATTGTCAACATTGTTAACAGAGGAAAAATTTGAGGGGAAAATAATTCACCCTCATTCAAATGGAAGTAAATATTTAGGAGAACACGGACTTGCTATGAGTATAGAAATAAAACAAGGAAACGAGACAAAAAAATATCTTCTAGATGCAGGAGGTCCAAAAAATTCTATAATATCTAACGCAAAGGCTATGAGCATAGATTTTAAAGATTATGATAAATTTATCTTAAGTCATGGGCATATAGATCATTTTGGTGGTATGATGAATGTCCTACCTAAACTTAAAGAAGGATGTGAGATAATTTTGACACCAAATTCTTATAATCAAAACATAATTTTAGTTCCAAAATCACATCATGAATTTTATTCCCCAGAAATATTAACAGAAAAGTTTCGTGAATTATTGAAGGAAAATGCTTTTACTTTTAATCTCAAATTACCATCACTAAATAGAAATATAATTGAGAACTTAGTTGACCAATATAAACTTAGAATTGTTGAAACTACTAATTCAATAAAACTTGGACCTGGCATTGCTACAAGCGGAGAAATCGAAATATTTGATGAAAAAGAGCTTACAAAAGGGATCTATCTACTGAAAAGTAGAAAAGATTTTGAAAAAAATACATTTAGAGATGAAATCTCAATCTATATAAACGTGAAAGATGAGGGACTTGTAGTAATTTCCGGATGTGGGCACACGGGAATTGTAAATACTATAAAACATGCACAAAAATTAACTGGAATTAACAAAATTTATGCTGTTATCGGCGGATTTCATAAAGAATGGGAGAACACGGAAAATATAGAAGAATCTGTCCAGTTTCTTGAAGGATTAAATCCAAGAATAACATGTGGAATGCATTGTACTGGCTTTGAATTCAATAAAATTATGTCAAGACATCCATCTCATACTTTAGGTATAGTTGGAACTGAATTTCATTTATAATTCAATTTTTTTCTCTCTTTTTAGGTTAAATACTCCTTAGATCTTCATTGAAGAATTATTATGAGATATATAAAATAGCGTGAAAGGGTTGTTTCACGAATGTTTAAAAAATTGCTACTCAAATAATTTTCTAGATATTTAAATATATAATTTTCTCCTTAAATCAGACTGATGTATTGATATATCCGTTCTTTTTTTTTAATCTCTCCATTAATCAAGATTACAATAAGCCTAAGAGATCGGAAACTCCTCCTATTTTGGGAACATCAGCTTTAAAATAGTGACGAACAATATTAAGCAAAAAAGTTAAGTATAACATTTGTATTTTTTCATCATGCTTTTCCGAGATGTGATTAATAATCATTTTAGAGATAATTTGTTTTCCCTTGTGACTTTCAATAAAGTCTAAAATGGAATTAGAAAATTCATATACCTTATTTATTTCATTTCTAAGTATGATTAAACTTGTCATTAAATCATACTCGTTGAAGAATTTTTGAACGATAGAGCGCTCAACTTCTAATTCTTTGGGATTAATTATTTTCTCATTATCTCTGATAACTTGCTGATTTTTAAAAATAAGGTAGTCTTTAAATTCATTTTTATTATTTTTATAATCTGATTCAGACATTAATTTAATATCAAATTCAAATGAATTATTTGTAATATATTTAAAGAAATTAATTATATGATTATAAAGGAACTCTTGATCCGAAAGAATTAATGCTTTCTTTCTAAAGAAAATAGCTCTCAATAAATACATCATTAATATATCAGAAATATTTAATTTAATTAAATCAAACTTAATATTATCTGTTTCTGGGATAGTTAGTTCTTCAGTTACTTGATCTTCTCCCCTATCAGGAAGCTCTATCCGAAAATCTGCTACTAGACAATCTCTTACAACTAGATTTTTGTCCACATAGGCGATAAAGGAATGCTCGCATATCTTTCCAGCAGCTATATTGATTGCTAGAAGTCCTTTTGCGACATTTTTTATTGTATCATCTGAGATCTCTATATGATCCCATTTTGAGCAGATTGGACACCGAATATTAATTCTCGCCATATTCATTCAGAATATAAATATTATTGAATATATATTCTACAAACTGTTAAAATTGTTTTTTACAACCTTATGATTCTAATATAAATGTTGTATTATCACTTTATAAATTTGCTTTATAACCTTAAATTCTCCTAACTCGACCATAATTTCTCTCTATTAAATTCGCAACAAGTAGGCAACATATAGCGCTTATAACTTCTGCTGCTAGAAAAGCCATAGTATTATTTAGAAACAAAATAGAGATAAAGAACGTACAAAAAAAGAAGATGTTAAAAAAAATAAAAACAATCAATAAGGGTTTTGTTATTGGAAAATCTAAAAATTTCTTTATCTTAGAACTTTTACTTAATGCTTTACGAAATCTACTTCTTAATTTTTCTCTTCTCTCAATCTGCGCATAGCTTTCAAAAATAATAAGAGTAGCATAGAAAAGGGCTATCCATATTCCAATCGGAATTAAAATTGCTACAATATGATTTCCTATAGCGAGGAAATATTGACCTATGTAAATAAAATATAATTGGGATATCCCACTCATTCCTAATAAAAGTAATAGGGGTCCTAAATATTCCTTTGATGTCCATCGAATTCTAATCGGCATCTTTCTGTTATTTTAAATATTTAATGGTGGGCCCGGCGCGATTTGAACGCACGACCTTCCGCACGTCAAGCGGACGTCATTCCGGGGGAAATAACTTACCGAGCTAGACCACGGGCCCAGATTTTGAAAATTAAAATATTATTGTATTAATTAATAGTAAGAAAAAATAAATATTTTATTAGTTTTCATATGAAATTTCATAAAACAATATGTTCCTCATAACCAACTTACTGACAAAAGTGTTTTATTATACCTTATTTTTAAAAGCCATAAATTTAATATTAAATTCTCACATAAATGATTAAATGTTTTGTAAAGATGTGATTAAATCTTGGCTAAAATAAATTTTGAGGAGGATGAAGGATTAGGTATCATTACATTTACAGATAAGCCATTGAATCTAATAAATTCGAATTTTATTGGAGAATTAGAAGCAACTTTCAATAAAATGGAAAATCAAGAAATTAGAGCTCTTCTCTTTAAGGTAGATGAAGGCAATTTCTCAGCTGGAGCTAATGTGGCACTCTTTCAAAATCAGAATGAGGAACCTACGAGAAAAATGATAAAAAGGTTTTTAGATATTATAAATCGGATAGAACAACTTCCTTTTCCTACAATGGCCGCTGTAAAAGGAATGTGTGTTGGAGGAGGGTTTGAATTAGCATTAGCGTGTGATTATATTTGGGTTAGTGAAAACGCACAATTTGCTGCTGCTGAAGTATTGATAGGAATAGTTCCATTAGGGGGCGGTGTTCAGAGACTAGCACAGAGAGCTGGGATAACAAGAGCTAAGGAAATTGTATTTGGGGGTCGTTTTAATAAACCTGAAAAATTAGAACGATGGAATGTTATTAATAGAGTACTGACAGAGCAAGATCTTATTGAAAAAGCGATTAAATTTATGAAAATTCAATCAAATGGTCCAACAATAGCATTTAATACTATTAAAAAGATAATAAGAGAATATTTTAATATAGGTTTAGAAGAATCTGATAAATTATTATTAAATATAGTTCCTGAACTTTTTGAAACTGAAGATATAAAGATTGGAATTGAATCTTTTAAGAAAATGGGACCTGGTAAAGCTATTTTCAAAGGTAAATAACTATTTTCTATAATTCAACTTAAGGAATTTTTTTCATTTTTTTCATTACTTTAAGATTTCAGAATAAATATTCCTAATAAAGGAAAAATTTAAAACGCTTAGAAATTAAAATAAATACTTTTTAAAGTTATCAATTTCTAATAAAATTCCTTCATGATGAAAATTATTCAATATATAAAAAAATAAAAAGATTAACTATTAATATTTTTTTTCTCTTAAAGCTTTAATCATTGGTAAATCATTTCCTGAAAGGATTTCCAGCATTGCTCCTCCTGCGGTCGAAATAAAGGAAACATCGTCCGCCTTTCCTGCCATTGAGGCTGCAGCTCCCATTTCTCCTCCACCAATTATTGTAAGTGCTTTATTTTTTTTTGTAGCAGTTACCATGGTTTCTACAATTTCATTTGTGGCTTTTCTAAACACTTCCTTTTCAAATATGCCTGGAGGGCCATTTGCTACAATTGTTTTGCACTTCATTAAAACTTCATTGAAATTTTTTATAGTTTTTTCACCAATATCACCTGTTGTTGTATTATAAGTACTAGCTTCATCAATACTAATAGTTTTTCTATTTCCATTGTCATCAATAATCAAATCTTCTGGAAGTATAATTTTATCATGATATTTTTCATATGTGTCTTTTATCATTCCCTTATTAGCTTCTAAATCTTCAGCGATAATTTTATGATTTGGTTCTCCCATATTTTTGCCTAAAGCTTCAAATATTAAGATTGCAGTTAACCCTGAGCATAATGCATAATCAAGTTTTTCGTTGTCAAAATTATATTTCATTGCCTTAAATTTATCTATAGCTTTTGCTCCACCAATTAGCATAGCCATAGGTTTTTCAGGTTCTTGCATTATTTTTTTTAATGCATATAATTCTTTGTCGGTTATTGGCCCAGCCATCATCTTTGGCCATCCTACTATAGATGCATGAGCTCGATGAGCCGCTCCGAAAGCATCAACAATGATATAATCTACTAATGGATAAAGTGTTTGTATCATTTCAGTTTTTTCTGCTTCAGAGAAATCCTTATAATTTTTCATTTCTCCTTCAAATTTTCGAACATTATCAAGAACTAAAACTTCTCCTGGCTTAAGATCTTTAATTGCTTTAACTGCTTGTTGACCAAATATATCTTTTACAAATTTTACTGGGCGACCTAAATGTTTTTCTATCTCTTTAGCATGTATATCTAAGTCAGTAAAATCTTTATCACCAGGTCGAGATTGGTGAGCTAAAATAATTACTGCAGTCTTTTTGAAATATTCATTTAGAGCTGGTACAAGAGCACGGATTCGAGGAGAATCTCTAATTTCCATCTTCTCCAAATCTATATTTGAGTTGATATCAACACGCATTAAGATTTTTTTACCCTTTAATTTTACATCTTTGAAAGATGTATAGTCAATTTTCATATGGTTCTTCACTTTAAATAGGAATTTAAAATTGAATGAATTGTAATTTATAATTATTTTAAATGATTATTATCTTTTTTCTAAAATTAGTAAACTACAAAATTTATGTTTATTTAATGACTTTGATAGAATCATAGTTTAGCAAAGGATATGTTAAATGAGTGAAATTAAAAATATTCTTCTAAAGTTACTTGAAAAGGAAATTTCAATAGAAGATGCTGAGAAATTATTAAAAGCCAATATAATTGAAGAGGTAGGCGCTTTAGCAAAATTAGACATATTTCGTAAGACTAGAACTGGCATCCCTGAAGTAATTTTTGCTCAAAATAAAGATCCTCAAATGTTAATAGATATAATTTCCCATTTTTTGAATAGTAAAAAATTTGTTATAATTTCTCGTTATAATGAAAAACAAAAGACCCTAATCTTTGAAAATTTTGGGAATAATAAAGATTATATAACTGATATTAATGAATTAGGAAAAATATTAGTTATTAGAGAATCTTCTTATAATTTTGAAAATAAAGGAGGAATTGTTGGAGTTATTACAGCAGGAAGTTCTGATATCCCTATAGCAGTTGAGGCGGAAATAATTGCAAAAGCTATGGGTTGCAAAGTTATCTCGAGTTATGATGTAGGGATTGCTGGTATACATCGTATTTTTACACCATTGGGTAATATGATAAAAGGTGGAGTACATGTGATTATCGTTTGCGCTGGTATGGAAGGAACTCTCCCAGGAATTGTTGCAGCGCTTGTTGATGTTCCAGTTATAGGTGTTCCAGTCTCGATTGGTTATGGTATCGGTGAAAAAGGGAAAGGAGCTTTAATAACTATGCTACAATCCTGTTCGCCCGGTTTATTAGTTGTAAATATCGATAATGGTTTTGGTGCAGGAGCTTCTGCTGCTATTATTGCTAATAAAATAGCTGAATAATCTTTATTTGCATTTAAGAATTCTATAAAATTCTTAAGAATAAGTTTCAAACAAAATAAAGCCATTGTTTTTAAACTAGTTTCATCTATGAAAATTATATAAATATTCGGGTTTAAATTTATTTTAATTAATCATAAAAAACACAAATTTTAATTAAAAGTGAAATTTATGGCACCAACACCAGCTTCATTAGAAGCATTAGCTAATCTCCGTATATTAAATTCGGAATTAGGATGGTATATTATTCCACTACTCGCTATAGTATTGTATATTTATGGGGTGGAAATTAAAAATGCTAGGGAAACTGGAAATTGGAATATAATATATGCAGGGTTAACAGTGCTGGGCTTAGATTTAATTAATGAAATATGGAATGCACTTGTTTTTGCTTTCTCTAATTATTCTGCTTTTTGGACAACCCCTGGAGCAAGTGCTTATATAATTTTAATTGGATGGAATATTGAGATTGCTTTTATGTTCTCTATTGCTGGAATTGTATTTGCAAAGTTTTTACCAAGTGATAAAAACAAAAAAATACTTGGATTACCTAATCGTTGGGCAATGGCTATCGGTTTTACTTTATTTTGCGTAATTGTAGAAATTTTCTTAAATTTTGGTAATTATTTAATTTGGGAGTATCCGTGGTGGCATTGGTACAATCCACTCTTAATATTTTTAATAGGGTACTTTCATTTCTTTGTAGGTGCATTTTATGTGCATGATTTACCAGAGAGAAAGTCAAAATTGAAAGTAGTTGGAATAATCTATGCTATAGGTATAGGACTCTTATGCATCTTTCTGCCTTTTGGTATCGCTGGAATAATCAATTTTTAAAAAATCAAACTTAATTTTTTTCTTTTCTTTTAATTAAATATATTTTTAATTAAATATCTAAATGTTTAAGGAATTTTTTTACTTAAAGTGAAGGACTCAATTATTCAAGGCTTTATCCCTTTGCGATATTGAGAAATAAGCCGTTTCAGTATCTTGAAAATTTGCAAATTTAAGATAGATAAGTATAAAAAGGTATATTAATATAATAAATATTGAACTTATTTTTGAATTAATTATATAAATAATCTATAAAAAATCTAAGAAGAAGTAGTTGAGACCCCAATGGTCGCATCTATTGATCATATTGAACTTTTTGAAAAATCTAAAAAGTTATTTGAAGATGGTGACATCCTTAGTACTTTAGAAAATTATGAGAAAGCAATGGAACGTATTGATCGTTCACAAATAAAAAATAAATTAGAATATATTCAATTTTTAGAATCTATTTTGAATCATTGCAAAGAAAATAATTTACCTGAAGAAGAAGCACTAGTTTTAAGGGCATTAGGAAGAACTTATTCTCTTTTTAAACAATACCCTGAAAGTATGAAATATCACTATCAATCATTAAAAATTCAGAAGAAACTTGGTAAAAAATTAGAAACAGCAGAAGGATTGGTATTCCTTGCTGAGGATCTTGAGGTGTCAGGAAATTTTGATAAAAGTATTGAAGCATTCCAAGAAGCTTCAGAAATCTTCCAGGGTTTGGGTAAATTAAGAAGAGTAAAAGAAATCAAGAAAGAAATTGCTAGACTAGAAGACTTTTCAAGAGAAATTTTCGAAGACGAGTATATATTACATAAGTTTAATGTTGATAAATATTAAATTATAAACAAGTGAACTCATTAATCAACTATTTTTTTTTCTTATTTTTATTATTATAATCACATTAAATTATTTTGGAAGTTATTATAGATTTCTTTTATTTTAGCATTAGCTATTAATTGAACCTTATTTATAGCTAAGCCAGTATCTTTACTTATCTTTTTAAGATCTTCATATTCTGGTTTAATATTAACGATTTCTAATCCTTTGTCTGATTTAATAAATGAAATTTTATAGCCTATATCGTAAAATTTTTCATTTATTTCAATATTTTTCTTTTCAATTTTCCTATCAACACAAACTCTATTAATTATGTTAAATCTTACTCCCAATGTCCCTAATTCATGAATAATTTTTTCAATTAACTTAAAAGTATGTTCAGGATGACAAAGAACTTTTATGATATGACCAGGTCTGTTTTTTTTTGTTATAGTTGGGAATATTTGGATATCTAGAATATCTTCTTTTTTAAAAGTAGTGATAAAGTTCCCAAGAATTTCTCCAGAAATATCATCAACATCAGTCTCCAATACAGTAACTCGTTCAATATATTGTTGTAGAAGGTAGTCTACATTATAATAATTGGATCCTTTATCATCTCCATAGATTAATCTCAATACATTTAGAAAATTAGCAAATTTCTTTTGCCCTGTACTATAAACTGATTTAATTATTTTCATCTCTGCTGGATATTGAAGGATTTGAGGTTCTAGGTTCACTAATAATGCAGCACCTGTTGGAGTAACTAGTTCAGAGTCTATTGGTCCTCCAAATGTAACTAAATTTGATTTTTCTAAAATCTTTAAAGTAGCTGGGGCTGGAATGGCTATAATCCCGTGTTTTGTATTAATTTTACCCCCACCTAAAGGCAACTTACTACAAGAAATTCTTAATCCTTTCTCAAAACCATCTAGTCTATCAAGAATCGTTGCTACTCCGATAATATCTATAAATGTATCAATTGAACTCAATTCATGTAAATGAATGTTCTCAATTAATTCACCATGAACCGCTACTTCAGCTTGAATCAAAGAATTTAAAACTTTATTAGCATAATTTTTAGCAGAATTGGACATTTTTGAATTCGAAAGAAAATTATTTAATGATTCTTGTAAAGTTTTAGCTGTTCTGTGATCTTTTCTTTCTTCTATATCTATTTTTAATTGATTTAATTGAATTCCACTTCTTTCTGTGTGAATTAGTTCAATATCTAGTTTTTTAACGTGAGGAAGATAATTTTTTAAATCTCTTAATTCATGTAAAATGATATTGGGTTCTGGAATTAAACCTAATAGACCAGCAAGAAACATATCGCCAGAAATACCGGAGTTAAGTAAATCAATATATAATATTTTCATTTTATCATTATTTCAATATTGGTATATAACTCAATAATTAATGTGATAATAATTTTATAATTATATTATCTATTTAATAATATTAAGAATTATTAAAAATAAATAACACTTTCAAATTTAGGGCACAGATATGTCAGAACTACAAACTCTTAAAGCTTACCTTACTCAATTACCAGCAACTTTGCTAAAATTACTAGATATTGATCCTCCTTTGAACACTATTCCAGAACCAATTCCAGATATAGTTGAATTGTACCGGGGAATCGAGCGTATTACTATAAATTTAATAGATAACTTTGGTCTTTTTGAAATCACCTATTTAAAACCACAATTTATGATTGCTAACTCAGAAGTAATGCTACTATTAAGCACTAAAAATCCATATACATTAGGAGTATTACACCAATTAATTTATGGTGGTTTTGAAGTTGAACCAAATGGATTCCATCTCTTAAAAGCTATAAATAAAGGTGGGAAATCGTCTTGTTTAATTGGTAGACAAAAAGATATAGAAAGGTATGATGGTGGGACAAAATCAATTGCTAAAAACACTGATATGAGTACTTGGGTTGAATCTGCGAAAGTTATTAACACTCATGACCTTTCATGGATGCACTATCTAGATTTTGAGAATTTACATAAACAACAACAGCAATTAAAACAAAGAACTCCTGAAGATTTGATCGAAAAATTAATTAACCGAACTGATAAATGGATTTTGGGTAACTATAAACAACTTAGGCAAAATTCATTAATGATTATTATAGGAGATCATGGAAGGGTAAAGCTTGACTTAGAATATAGTGGTAAAATCGCACAATGGCGAGAAGCAAGTGTACCAATCGCTATACTGATAAGAAAATGAATCCACTTTGTTTTATTTAAATTTAATACCTAATTGGTTGAAATGGAAGAATATAAACGATTTACAGTTTCTCTTCCTCATAATTTATATAATAAATTTGAGGAATTCAGAAATAAGTTAGGAATTTCTAGATCAGACGCTATTAGGAAAGCTATGCATATTTTTATGATACAAGAAGAAAACATCTCTGTAGTATCAGAAAACGTTGTAGGATGTATAGCAATGATAATGGCTCATGAACATATTGATCTTAACCAAAAGCACTCTCATGAAGAATTACATGATTCTGAACATAATCACGATTACAGCTCAAGATCTATTTATGCTAATATTCAACAAACAGATGAAATCTTAAAAAATGATATTCAACATCATTTTCACAATATTATCATTTCTACAATGCACGTACATTTAGAATATGAAAAATGTTTAGAAATTATAGCTGTATCAGGCCCATTTGAACGTGTAAAAATTTTAAAAGATGATCTTCAACGATTAAAAAGTGTATTGTCAATAGGATTCTTTATAATTGATAAGGATTTTGCTAAAAAATAAAGAGATAGTTAAGGAAAGAAATAAGAATAAAAAAGTCCATTTTCTCAAGAAAGAGAGTAAGGTATAAGGCGATTTGGGTTGGAATTCTTATTCTTAATTT
>SMTZ1_10004627_pt1 | contig 19522 bp, 18 predicted proteins | sample DeeMarSWOR136_30_FD_25667 | JGI IMG/M metagenome (IMG submission 25667)
AGCGACAGACTCATCCCGGGAGCGGACAGGGTCATCCGGCTGATAAAAGGGAAGGGAAGAAAGGTCGTTTTCCTTTCCAATAAACCCATTCAGACCCGTGAAGATTACGCCTCCAAGCTGACAAGGCTCGGCATTCCAACCCAACCTGAAGAAGTCATCAATTCCACATTCGTCATGGTCAATTATCTTGAAAGGAATGCCCCCACTGCCAGACTCTTTGTGGTGGGAGAAATGCCATTCGTCGAGGAGTTGAAACGGGCCGGCTTTACGATCACGGAGGAGCCGAAAGAGATTGATTATGTGGTTGTGGCTTTTGACCGGACATTCGATTACCGAAAACTAAATATATCCTATCAAGCCATCAAGCTGGGAGCCCATTTCATCGCTACCAATCCAGATCGAACTTGTCCTGTGGAGGGAGGAGAAATTCCAGACTGTGCCGGAATGATTGCAGCCATTGAGGCCGTGAGCCAAAAGAAGGTCGAGGCGATTGTCGGGAAACCTTCTCCCCTCATGATTCAGGCTGCGATGGACGTCATGGGATTAAAACCTGAAGATTGTATCCTTATTGGAGATCGGTTGGAGACGGACATCAAAATGGGTCAGGAGGCTAAAATCGCCACGGGCATCGTTTTGACCGGGGTGACGGACGTGGAGACGCTCAGGGAAATCAAACACACCTCCAAACAGCCGGACTTTGTCTTCGAAAGCATCGCCGATGTCGAAAACCTCTTGATAGGATGATAGACCAATTGCGGATTTCGGATTGCGCCTGCCTGCCGGCAGGCAGGGAATGGGGAATGGATAATCCAAACTTCATATGGTCTATTGATTTTTCTCCCCATCACCTTATCACCCCATCTCCTCATCTTTTATCTCAGAAAGGGCATCTCTAAGCACTTGGACGGGGTGCAGCACTTTCAATCCCGTGAGATGGCGGATCTGCATTCGGCAGCCTTCACAGTCCGTGAGGATGATCCCAGGGTTTATACGGTCGATGGCCTCTGCCAGATCCTTCCCGATCTCTTGAGAGATTTCATATTTTTCTTTTTTGAAACCAAAAGTCCCACCCAAGCCACAGCAATCCGCCTCTATATTGTCAATCTTAAGACCTGGAATGAGTCGAAGAATCTCAAGGGCTGGCAGACCAATGTTCATGGATCTTAGATGACAGGGGGCGAAATAAGCCACCTCCATTGGGAGTTCTTTAAAATGGGTGTTGAGATTTCCCGATTCTTTTAGATTCCTCAGAAATTCAAACAGGTCGAAAGTATGTTGGGCGACCTCCTCTGATCCTGGAATGTTCAAGAGATGACTGTACTCATGTCTGATCATGTATCCGCAGCTTGTGGAGGAGAAGATGAGATCCGAACCGGAGTGGATGGTCTTGAGAAACGAAGGAACATTCCATAAACCCATTCTTCTCGCCTCTTTGAAGTCCCCGTTTCCAAGCATCGGAATGCCACAGCACTTTTGGGGAGGGAGGGTGACCTCGAGACCGTTGGCCTCTAGAACCTGAACCGTGGCCTTTCCCACATCGACCTCATTCGTATTGACATAACAGCCATAAAAATAGCCGATCTTTTTTCTATGCTTGGAACGAGGTTCAAATCCCCCCATCCCCCCTTTACTAAAGGGGGGTGAGAGGGGATTTTTACCTTGAGACTGATGCTTTCTAAACCATTGCCGAAAGGTAGGAAATTCATAACCGGGAAGTTGCCTTCTTCTATCTATTTTCAGAATGGCTTCCGCGATCCATTTGACTGCAGAGCTTCTAAAGAGCCGGTTCACGACAGGGGAGAAGAGCGATCCAAGCCAACCATACAGATAGGTATGGCTCAGCAGCCAATCTCGAAAAGGTCTTCCCTTCTCATCTAGATACTTGGCTTTTGCGATGAGATTCAGTTCGGAAATGTTCACGCCAGAGGAACAGACCATGTCGCAGAGGTGACAGCCAATACATAGGTCAACCCATTCATCCACGGAAGCTTCGCCCGGCCTTCGAAATCGCTCTGCGCCTGGACCTGCTTGTTTCGGGCCCGGGAAAAGGGGGGTGACCCTAGAAACGGGACAGACCGCCATACAGGTGGCACAACGGATACACACATCTGGATTATTTCTGGGCCAGATTTCTTTTCTCATCGTTACAACCAAATGTCAACCACCGACGGTAAATCCCAATAACCAAATTCCAAATTCCAAATAAATTCACACTATCCAATGTCCAAATAACCGAAACGCCCCTCACCCTTCCTCCCTCTCCCCAGTGGGGAGAGGGGAATTTTCGTCATTGAGACATTGGGTATTATCTGATTATTGGTGTTTGGAATTTGGTTATTGTTCCAGCGCATATCTGGTTGCCCAATACCCCGTTGCAATTTCAATTCCTTCTCTTGATTTTTCTTGGATACAATGATGGTGAGCGAGAATCGAACCTGCAATCCAGACATTTTCCAATAGGGATCCTCCTCTTTCGTCTACAGGCCGAAACGAAGCGTCCGTCAAAATCCCAGATTGATGTATCCGGTGGGCATTAAAAAAGGAGTCTCCAAACCATACCTCACGTGATCCTGGTTGTGCCACAGGCAAATCGAAGATGGACTCGAATAGCTTCTCCTCATCTGCTTTTAACCCTCCCCCAATGAAGCGGCCCGTAGCAAGGATCAAACGGTCAGCGGAATAATATTGAGAGAGAGGGGGATGGGATACTTCAATGGCCTCGCATTTTTTCCCATTCAGGTTAGCTTTTGAAACAGCATGGCCCATCAAAAAGGTGACGCCCCTCTGGACCAACCATTCCTTAAAATGTCTGAAGATTCTCATCCCAGGAATGGAGGGGGGCAAGGTTGGGATTTCAAAGACCTCACCTCCGATAATCTCCTCCAGGCTTTTAATCACCCTTAAAGGATCACGAATACCTAAAAGGGCTGGAAAGCCAACCCACGATTCGTCCAGAAGTTGATTTTTGATCTCATTGGCGATAGTCTCTCTAAAGTCCTCTTTTTCCATCAATCTCGCAATCGCAGCAGCGGTTAGTTCCTGATCGGTGAATCCAGGAATAGAAATGATGATGCTTCGGCAGTTCAGTTGATCAGCTACATAATTGGCATAGAAATCCTTAAAGCCTTTAAACCCGACAACGAGCCCCTTTCCATTCTGGGAGGAGGTTCCTGCGATCATTGTGGAGGGAATGAGATAGGTGGGTCGGAATGTTCCAGCACCTGTTGGAATCGAACGATTTTCACGATCCACACATTTAAAAGTATACTGGGATTGAAATAGTGAATTAAAGGAAGAAAGGGCTTCTTCGAGTCTTTCCCATCCCAGATTTGCATAAGGATGTTGAGGATGGTCTTTCACCCATTGAGAAAGACCATCGACCACTTTTATTCCTCCCGGGAGGTTTCCCAAAACATCAATCGAATGGGTAAAAAGACAGAGAGAGCCAGTTCCCTTTCCAATGATAAGAGTTTTCTTCCCCTTATCAACAGCCGATTTGGCTGCCATGAGCCCTGAAAGACCCATTCCGATAATGATAAGATCGTAATGCATCTGTTTACCCCGAATGCGGATTTCGGAATGCGGATTTCGGAATTTTTATTCCGCAATCCGCATTCTGCATTCCGCAATGGTAGGCCCCTTGAACCCTATGGTTCAAGATTAAAAATCCCTTTGTAGATCGATTCAATCAGCTCTTCTTCTTTAAGGGCTGCCCCCCAGAGAATCGGTCGTATTCCCTTCCATCTCTCCTCAAGGAATCCCTTTAATATGCTGTTGGAGTCTCCCCTTGTCATTCCCAAATCATGGAGTACCCCGAGAAGGCGATAGATACAGAAACCTCCCTGACAGGTTCCCTTGGCCAGGCGTGTTCGATGGAGGATATCTTGTAGATCCTTGAAGTTTCCCTTCATCAGGGACCCCTCTAATTCTTCCCTCCCAACGATTTCACAGTCGCACAGGATCTCCTTCCCTCTTCCGGTCGAGGGACGCATCTCTTTCAACCTTTTGTTTAATTCAAAATGGGTTCCCTTTCCGGGAAGTGGTTTCGTGTGGGTTGAGCAGGAGGCCTTGATCCCCATTTTCTGACAGAGGAGATCCGAGGTCTTTTCGGCCATTAATCGATAGGTGATTAATTTACCTCCAGTGACTGTGATGAGATTTCTTAAACCATCCTTTTTCTCATGATCAATCAGGGCGAACCCACGGCTGATAGCGCGATCGTCCTCTTTCTCCTCAGGCAGGACGAGAGGTCGGATACCTGCATAAGCCCGAATGAACCGGGTTCCCGTGATGACCGGCACCATCCTTGATATCTCTTTAATGAGAAGGGAGACCTCCGAAGGGGTGACCTCGAAATTTTCAACATCATTGAGGCGAATGGATGTGGTTCCGAGAATGGAGACAAGTCCATTTGGAACGAGAATGTCACCGTCCGATGGGCGCCGACAGCGATTGATGACCCTCTGAGTGATCCTTTGATTGGTGATGATCATTGATCCTTTGGAGAGAGCCATGTCGAGGCGGAGTCCGGCAAGATTTAGAAATTGATTCGCCCATGCCCCTGTGGCGTTGATCAGATAGCGGGGGTGGATTGTATATTCTTCATCCTGAAGCAGGCCCTTAGCTCTCACCCCTATGATCTTACTTTTATCCACTTGGACAGAGCGAGCCTGGGTATGGAGAAGGAATTGGGCTCCGTGAACCTCCGCATCTCTGGCATTCTCGACAACGAGCGAAAAGGGATCGAGCGACCCATCCGGGACTTCCACAGCACTAATGAGATCGGGATTGAGACCTGGCTCTAAATCCAGGGCTTTTTCCCGTGATAAAAGGGTGGAAGGAATATCTACCTTATCGCAAGATTTTAAGAAGAGATCTCTGAAGTCGAGACCGTCTTCCGGGAGGGAGACGAAGAGGCCACCTGCTTCTTCCACGCAATGCGGGGCAATCTTTTTCAAAATTCTGTTTTCAACGATGCACTCTCTTGCAGCTTCTGGGTCAGAGACCGCATATCTTGCTCCGCTGTGAAGTAAACCATGGTTTCGCCCGGAGGCACCGGAGGTAAAATCTCCCTTTTCAATCAAGAGGGAGGGGATCCCTCTCAAGGAAAGGTCCCTTGCAATTCCGACCCCCGTGGCACCTCCCCCAATGATCAATACCTCCGTCTTTAGGCTCATTGTAACTCCGAAGTGTCTAAAGTGAACTAAAGTGACTAAAGTTGTAAAGATTTTTTACACATCTTGACTATTCCAAATTTTAGGCACTTTTGGCATTGTAGGCATTGGGTTGAGGTTAGGTTGCTTTCATCACGATACTGCAAATGATGTTCGCTGCTTGGTCGCATCGATCCGCAGCATTGCTGAGGTGTCGGTAAATTTCCCTCATTAGACAGTATCGGTCTTTTTGAAGAGATGAGCGAGGGCTGAGTGGTAGGCCTTTTCCATGGCGTTTTCATAGAACTTGGCCTTGACAGCATGTTCCATAGCGATATAAGGGTAGGTCTCTAGAATTTTGACCGCATCATCGATTTCACGCGCTGACTTTCTGAGAATGTCCACCATTTCTTGGAGATGTTCTTCCGAACTTACTCCATAAATCTCCATTTCATCAACCGTCGTGTTGGCATAATCGACGATATCGTCGATTGCCCTTGAAAGAGCATAAATATCCTCCCGGTCCATGGGGGTGACAAAAGTCTGGTGAAGTTCTTCAACCAGAATCCTCCGAAGCTCATCCGCCTCCCCCTCAATCCTTTTTACTCGCTCTCCGTTTTCCTGGTTCTGATTCTCGACAAAAACCCCTAAGGCTTCGATCCCTTCCAGTGTTTTGGAAGCTTGTTCCGAAAGCATCTTGTGGAAATTTTTTTCCTTCGGAAAGAGGCGGTCTTTAAATCGGGTCCCGTCTTTTCCCTTTTTCAGCCATCCCATCTCATTCGTCCACAATAAAAGTAAGACATCTTTTAGCGAGAATCCATCGATTTGTCAAGGAAAACGATTTCCTGAAGGAAGGTCCATCGTAATCCCTCAGTTCTGTGAATAGAATGGATCGTCCCGACAGGGATGCTTCCGAAAATCTCAGAATGCGGGTTGCATTGATATCGATGAGGGTAGGGTAACATTGACTGATTGAACGGAGTGGTGAAAGGCATTGGACGAACGTCTGCAGTTGAGGGGTGAAGCTAAGGTTGCCGCCCTGCCTTCGCCGACCTACCTACGCCCGCCGAAGCGGGGGCTTCGCGTAGGCGGGAGCGGCTACGCGCAGGCAGGTCTAAAATTTTCTGCAGCATCCCCATCGGTCCTGTTTCATACCTAAGACTGAGGGGTTGCGGTCCAGCCATCGAAATCCTTGACTTTTCCAAAAGGTAGAATAGAATGATACCACCTTGGGGGACCCAAGGGGTCCTATCTTGTTCACCCCCTCCATGAACAGAGGGTGTAAAAACACTTAACGGGAGTCGCTTATGGTCGAAATCCTAAGAAACAAGCCTCACCTTTTTGATTCCATCCAAGTGGCCTTTGTCCTTACCGATATCCATTCCAATGTATTGTACACAAACCAGCAGGCAAGAAATCTTTTCGGTTATAAGAAAGAGGAGATTGAAGGACAACGGCTGAGGATCCTCTTTCTGGAAGAGGACATGATTTACCTCCTTCCTAATATTGTCTACCTTACCCTCTACAAAGAAGGTTTTGAAGGGGAAGCCCTCTTAAGACGCAAAGATGGAACGAAAATCTTCGTCCATCTGATCACGAGTTCCTTCAAAGAAGAGGGAGAGGTTTTCTTAACCTTTTCTTTCCAGGAAATACAGCGGCTGAAAAAATTGGAAAGAGAGAGGATGGAAGCTGAACGGTGGGCTAGCCTCGGTCGAATGGTGGAGGAGATTGCGCATCAGATTCGAAATCCAATTACTTCCATCGGCGGATATGCGAAACGCCTTCTAAAAGCCCTCCCTTCTTCTCCCAATATCCAATCCTACCTCGATAGGATCGTGCGAGAAACCAAGAGGCTCGAGATCATGATTCAACGGGTCGAAGAGTATATTAAAATCCCGAGACCGACCTTTCAAAAAGAGAAAATTCAAGAAGTGGTGGAGTCGGCGCTTCAGACGATTTCCGAAGAGGTAATCGAAAAGGGGGTTTCCTTCCAATTGGAAACAAGAGAAATGAAGGGGGACGGAAATTTGTTCGTAGATAAAGGATTGATGGTTCTAGCCCTTTCCCATATTTTAAAAAATTCCGTGGATGCGATCTCCTCGACCCCTTCTGGAAAAAAGAAGAAAGTAGTGAAGATAGAACTGTTAGAAGAGGGGGAGAACATCGGTATTTCCGTCTCCGATCGAGGAGAAGGGATTGGTAAGAAGAATCTGGGTCACATTTTCGAACCTTTCTTTTCAACTCGACCTGATCGAATCGGATTGGGACTCACCTTCGTTAAAAGGGTGATGGAGGAACACGGTGGGAGAATCGAAGTGAACAGTCGTTTGAAGGGAGGGACGACCGTCACCCTCATCTTCTCAAAGGATCGGCGTCGGAAAATTCGCCGGGAGCTCCTTTCTCCAGAGGCCTCGATTTAGAGAAATGCTGTAAATTTCCCTACACCTTTTCCACCTTCATGAAGATTTAACAAAAGTTCATCCTTTTCCTGTGGCGAAAGCTTCCTCAAACCTTGCATTATTTTCTTAGCAGGGTTGACATCCCTATCTTACGGGTTAAAATAGGATTGGTTTTAAAAGATAGATTTTGACGAGGGGCGCTATGGGGAATGGATTGATGGAAGTAAAAGTAATGGGCATCGTGGTTGATCCTAAGGCCTCAAACCCCGTAGTCATCTTGGTGGACCTCGCTGGCAAAAAAGCTCTACCCATCTGGATCGGAGTCTTTGAGGCGGAAGCCATTTCAAGGGGACTCGAGGATGTGGTAACCCTTCGGCCAATGACTCACGATCTGATGAAGCAGATTTTAGATACCTTCCGGGTGTCCGTCGCTCGAGTGGTCATCCATGAGATCAAGGACAACACGTTTTATGCCAATCTCTATTTAAATGTGGATGGAGAGGAACTCATCGTGGATAGCCGTCCCAGCGATGCCATTGCCCTTGCTGTAAGGGTGAAGGCTCCCATCTTTGTGACGGAATCGGTCATCGAAGCAACAAAAGACTTGGGGGTTCTTGCCTCTCAATTGATAGAGGACCAGGACGACTTGAAATCTATCATCGAGAATATGAAAGATGAGGACTTTGGAAAATATAAGATGTAAAGCAGTCAGGATGAAGGTCTACCCTCAGAACCCCGGATGCCATTAAAGTGACATAAATTTGTTTCTTTTCTCTCCTTTTTTTCCCACGCCAATGAGGTATTCCCTCCCGTTTGCCCCTTCTTTGGATAATATTTTTTTCCTGTTTTGACAATTTGTCTTTTTTTGAGAGCCATTATTTCGTTTAAATCGGGGCTTTTAGGAATTAATAAATTATTTAATGTCAACGGGTTATCTATGAGGACGTGCCTCAGGAATCCTTTGGCATGTAATTTGCTCAAAAATCGATTAAATTCACAATAAATGGAGGGAATTCAATGTCTTTAATGGAAAAGGATGTTGTGTTAACCACTGAGGAGGCCATTGATTATTTGAAGATATCCAAACCCACATTCCTCAAATATATCCGTCTGGGAAAAATCAGGGCCATCAAGGCAGGAAAGGGGTGGAGAATTCTCCTCTCAGAACTAAACCGGTTCTTAAAGGGAGACCTGAACTGATGATCAAAAGCGTCAGGGAAAGTCTGAGGCTGAAATGGATAGCCTTTTCTGTTCTCTTGGCTACCATTCCCTTGGGCATAGCAGGGTTTAGCCTCATTCAAACGTATCAAGAGAATTTAAAAAAATCGGTTATTGAAGTTGAAACCGAAAAGGCCACTTTGGTGGTGGAGAGGACAAAAGCCTTTTTTGAAAAAATCATCAGTAACTTACTTTTCATTGCGAATGATCGGCATTATCCATCCAGTGATCAGTCCCATATCAAAGAGGATTTTGAAAAACTTCTGAATCAAAATGATTCTATAATGCAATTGGCGCTTATCAACGGACGGGGGTGGGAAGTTGTCAAGGTTTCGAGATTGAAGGGGGTGGGTTCTTCCGAGAGGAAAGACCAGTCCAGGACCGAAATGTTTCGGGTGGTCTCGAAAGGGCGAATTTACTATGGGGACTTCCGAATCACTCAGGAGGCCATACCGACCTTTGTCATTGCAATCCCTGTAGAAAAAGATCGAGGGAAGTTGACCGGTGTCTTGGTAGCCCAAATCCATCTTAAATCCATTTGGGAGGTCGTGGCGAAGATCCGGATTGGTAAGAAAGGGTTCGCTTATGTAGTGGATCAGGAGGGGACATTAATCTCCCATCCGGATATTCACCGGGTGCTCATGAGGATCAACATGAGGCATTTCCCAATGGTGAATCAGGTCGTCGCCGGAAAGGAAGGGAATCAGGAATTCGAGTATCCCCGAGGGGAGACATTTTTGTTTGTCTATAAACCCATTAAAGAATTGGATTGGGGAGTTATTGTTCAAGTTCCTGTGGGGGAGGCTTACAAACCCATTCAAGTCGTTACACAAAAGGCCCTGATATGGATCTTCATCTCCCTATCTGTAGCCATTATTTTCAGCCTTCTCTTTACAAGGAGATTGGTTCATCCCATCAGGAAGCTATCTGAAGAAATGACAAAAGTATCCGAGGGAAATCTGAATGTTGAAATCAAGCCCTCAACCCAAGATGAGATCGGGCATCTTACGAATTCCTTCAATCAGATGATTCAGGATTTGAAAGCTTCTCAGGGAGCTCTGATAGAAGCAGAGGCAAAATATCGGAGGATCTTTGAGAACTCGAAGGATATGGTTTATATCACCTCTGTGGGTGGGAAGTTCATCGATGTCAATCAGGCAGGGGTGGAAATGCTTGGGTATGCCAGCCGGAAAGAATTGATGAACACCTACGTCAAAGATATCTATCTCAACCCAGACGATCGGAAGAGGTTCAAAGACGAGATTACACAAAAGGGATTTGTGAAGGATTTTGAGGTTAAACTCAAAAGGAAAGACGGATCCCCCATCGATTGTCTCATTACTGCAAATATCCGAAAAGAGGAGGTGGGGATCATCGTCGGATACGAAGGGATTATCAAAAACATCTCCTACCGGAAGATCATAGAAAAAGAACTTGTTCAAAAGACAGATCAACTCCAGACCCTCTATGATTTAAGCGTCCTCATCAACCAGACGTTAGACCTGGACAGGGTGTTGCCGATCGCCTTAGATCGCGCTTCCAATTTAACACGATTTGAAATGGGCGGGATTTATCTGTTGAACGCGGAAAAGGAAAACCTGGAATTAAAACATTATAAAGGGTATTCCCCTATTTTTGCAGAAAAAGTGAAAGTCCTTAACTTGGATGAGGGCGTTGCGGGACAGACGGCGGAATTAAAGCAACCCATTCTACGATCCATTCACGAATATCCTCCATCCCATTTACTCCCCTTTTTCAAAGAAATTGGGATTCAATCCTTGGTGGGTATCCCCCTTCTGGCGAAAGGGGAAGCGATCGGTGCGATCATGCTGTCGAGTCGCTCTCTTCATCATCTGACCGAGAAGGAGATTCATCTCCTCGAGAGCATCGGGAATCAGATCGGACTGGCTCTTGAAAATGCCATCCTCTTTTCTGCGGTGGCCAAGGCCAAGTCGGAATGGGAGACGACCTTCGATGCTGTGACCGATTTGATTACCATTCGGGATAAAGACTATCGGATTCTTCGAGCCAATCAGGCGGCATTCGACCGATTCGGACTGAAACCGAATGAGCTGATAGGGCACAGATGTTATGAGATACTGCATCACCGAGGGGCTCCCTGCGATGAGTGCTATATCTCTGAAACCTTAAGAACAACGAGACCTGTCTCGGGTGAAACAGAGGGCCACGATTTTAAGGGTGTTTTTCAATATTTCACCTTCCCGGTCTTCAATGAAACGGGTGAAATGATGGCCGTGGTCGACTTGGCTCGAGAAATTACAGAGCATAAGCGACTGGAGACAGAGAAAGAAGTGGTGAATAATGTTAATAAAATTTTGGCTTCCAACCTGGATGTGAGAAAAGTCATCAAGGCAATTCATGCTGAATTGAAGAAGGTGTTGGACTCTGACCGAATGACCATTACCCTCCTGGAAGGCCATGGGATTGGTTTCCGGTATTTTGTACCGGAGGAGACGGATCTGACCCAGGAACGGGTCGACGAAGAGATTTATCTAAAAGATGGGACACCTTTTTCAGAGGTCATTGAAACGGGTCAACCGATCCGGGTGCCTGATACTGCAGAAAGCATATTGTGGACTGACCGGAGGCTTTTCCAAAAAGGCATCAGGTCTTCCTTGGTCTTCCCCCTGGCGTACAAAGAAAGGATCATCGGTACCATTAACTTTGCCAGTATGAGACCCAATCACTTTTCAGATGATCATATCCGATTCCTTCAACAAGTTTCGGTTGGGCTTGCCATCTCCATCGAGAATTCGCTTCTCCTCGATGAAATTAGGGCCTCGGAAGAAAAGTATCGGACCGTCGTCGAAAGTGCCCACGATGGCGTCGCTGTCATCGGGGACGATTTTCGTTTCAAATATTGTAACCAAAAGTTGGCGGAGATTCTTGGCTATGCAACGGAGGAACTCATTGGGATGGATTTTCGAAATTGCCTGGATGGGAAGAGCCAACAATTGGTTTCCGACCGATACCTCCGCAGACAGAGAGGAGAAGAGGTACCCCCCCGGAATGAGTTTAATATCCTCAGAAAGGACGGGGAAATCAGAATCGTAGAAAGCAGCTCCACCCTCATCACGGACACAAAAGGAAGAGTCAGTAACGTTTCGTATATCAAAGATATAACCGAAAAGAAACGAATGGAGGAGCAATTGCTGCAAACGGAGAAACTCAGGGCTGTTGGGGAGATGGCGAGCGGGGTCGCTCACGATTTCAACAATGCCCTGGCATCGATTCTCGGAAATACCCAACTGCTGCTTTTCAATATTCAAGATGACAAGTTAAAAGAGACATTGGGGACCATTGAGAAGGTGGCGAAGGATAGCGCTGAGACTGTGCGACGGCTCCAGGACTTTACCCGGAAGGGCGTTCATAAGGAATTCTTCAACTTGGAGGTAAACGCCATCGTCAAAGATGCCATCGAGATCACCAGGCCAAAGTGGAAAGATGAAGCACAGAGAAAAGGATTTCAAATCGATATGGTTTCAACGTTTGAAGAGATTCCTCCTGTTGTGGGAAGTGCTTCAGAATTGAGGGAAGTGATTACCAATATGATCTTTAATGCCATCGAAGCCATCCCTGAAGGAGGAAAGATTGACATTCGAACCTTCTGCAAGAAAGACAAGGTTCATATCCAGATTGCTGATACAGGGACGGGAATGACCGAAGAGGTGAAGAAGAGAGTGTTTGAGCCCTTTTTTACCACCAAGCCTTTTACGAATACGGGACTGGGCTTGAGCATGTCTTACGGAATCATCAAACGATTTGGAGGAGAGATTGAGGTGGAAAGCAAGGTGGGGCAAGGGACAACCTTCGCGATTATTCTCCCCATTGGACAGGAGGGGAAGGAAGAAGAGATTATTCCTTTGTTGACCCGGAAAGGAAAGGAGGCACGGATTTTAGTGATCGATGACGAAGAGTCCGTCCGGAGTGTCCTGACGCGGATCCTTTCTCAGGTGAACCATCAGGTCACCGTTGCCAAAGATGGAGGGGAGGGTCTTCAGCTTTTTCGGGAGATGGAGTTTGATATCGTGCTGACCGATCTGGGGATGCCCGGCATGTCAGGCTGGGATGTGTGTAAAGCGATCAAAGAGCTGAGATCCCGTATCCCCGTTGGGATGATTACGGGATGGGGAATGGAGTTGGACCAGGCTCAAAAAGAGGAGATCGGACTCGATTTTGTTATTTCCAAGCCTTTCGATTTCCACCAGATTATAAAGGTCGTCGATGAGACGATGGAATCTAAAGAGAAAGGATTTTTATCTTGATTTTATGACCGTGATATGAAACACTGAAGTTTAATAGGATTAGACTTCAGGGTTTCATCTGATGCGTTTTTTCCTTCCGTGTTTCTTTTCTTTATTGTTATGGGTGCTTCAGACCTCTCCGGCTTTCGCTGAGACAGAAGTTCTCTTTTCTTCTGATCAAAGCATCCAAGGGACCCTTCTTAACGAGATGGAGTCTGCCTATTCCACGATCGATTTAGCCATTCGGGAAATCACTTCTAAACCTTTGGCTCAAGCGCTTTTAAAAGCGAAAGAGCGAGGCATCAAGATCAGAATCATCACCGATTCAAAACAGGCCAAGAGGAGGTCCTCCAAGATCACCTATTTAATCCAAGAGGGGATTCCGGTTAAAATCCTACGAGGGAAAGACCATGGCGTGATGAATTATCGCTTTGCCATTTTTGATGGAAAGAAGGTTATGACCGGCTCTTTCGACTGGTCAGAGACCTCGGAAAGGCGGAATTATGAGAATCTCCTCATCCTCTGGGAGAGCGACACCGTGATTTCCTATCAAAAGGAATTTGAACGACTCTGGCGGGAGAAAAGAATCATCCATTAAGACTTGGGAGTTCAATGAACGAAAAAGATGGGAAGAACCATTGGATTGCTGTGTTCATCCTTGTGGCGATTCTCACTCTGATTGGAGTTTCCGTTCTCACCGTCCTTCTTCACAAAATATTCAAAGGCTAATCCTCTATTTCTTGATCAAATTTTAGGTTGAATTTTTTAAGGTTTTGTTATAAAGAATCCCTTATCTATTTGAAAAGAAAGGAGGGGGTTGTTTATGAGGAGAACGGGTTTATTGCTCAGTGTTTTGGTTTTTGTAACGCTTGTTTTTGCTTTATCTTCCTACGGTCAGGATATTCCCATAGGGTTCTTTGCTCCCATTACGGGACCAGCCGCTGCAGACGGGGCAAGCGCAAAACATTCTGTGGAACTTGGACTGAAAGAGGTAAACAATGCAGGAGGGATTAAAGGGAAAAAGGTAGACCTGATTATTTATGATGACCGGTTGAACCCACAGGAGGCCGTGGCCATTGCTAACAAACTCATCGAGAAAGACAAAGTCGTCGGCGTGGTCAGTGGCTCCTACAGCGGTCCCACCCGCGTGACCGCCCCCATTTTTCAGAAGGCTGGCATTCCCATGGTGGCCGGCTATGCCGTCCATCCGGATGTGACTTGGGACCCCACTGCTAAAAAGCCAAATGATTTTATCTTTCGGAATGGTTTTCTGGGTGAGGTCGAAGGGGCAGCGGCTGCTGAATTTGCTGTTAAGAATCAAAAAGCGAAGAAGATTTCCATTATATCCATGGATAATGACTTCGGCCGGTCGATTTCTGCAGGATTCGCCATGAGGGCCGAAAAGTTAGGGGCACAAATCCTCACGAAACAGATGTACAAATTCCCTGGTGAGAAGGATTTCCGTCCTTTCCTCACCCGTATCAAGGAAGGAAATCCCGACTTAATTTTTGCAGCGGGATATTATAACGAAGCAGCCTCCATTTGCCGACAAGCCAAGGAACTGGGGATTACGAGTCAGATCATGGGCGAGGAAGGGTTCGATTCTCCCAAGTTCCTGGAGATTGCTGGTCCGGCAGCCGAAGGGGTGATCATTGCCACCAATCTTGATCGAGATGACCCGCGACCTCTGGTACAGAATTTTCTAAAAAACTACCGTCAGGCCTATAAAGAAGATGCAGACATGGTTGGCGCATCAAGTTACGATGCCTTCATGATCCTTGTCAATGCCATCCAGAAGGGTGGAACGGATCCAAAAGCCATCCAGAAGGCTTTGCTTGAAACTAAAGACTACAATGGCCTAACGGGCAAGATCAGCCGATTTGTTCAGGGCGAAGTGGTTAAGCCTGTCCAGATTCAGGTGGTCAAAGGGGGGAAGTTCCGTCGTCTGGGAGTGGTCGACGATCCAGAAATTATCACGCCGCCCATGAAACAGTAACATTCAAACCAATCGTTCGGAGGAATGAGTTCGGAGAGAACAGACTCCGAACTCAACACTTCGAACTCCGAACTGAATCCATGCTCTGGCAGCAACTCGCCAATGGAATTGCCATCGGCAGTGTCTATGCCCTGATCTCCCTCGGACTGACGATGGTTTATGGAATCCTGCGAATCCTGCATATCGCCCATGCAGGGATTTATGCTCTCGGGGCATATGTCGGCTGGGTTTCTTTTCGTCTTATCGGTGACTTCTGGCTCTCTTTATTTATCGGGATGGCAGGATCGGCCTTGGCCGGATATCTCGTAGAACGTTTCTTATACATGCCGCTTCTCCACCTCCCCCGGATTGCCCCCCTTATTGTTTCCATTGGTCTTTTCACTGCCATGGAAGAGGCTTTCCGTATTGTTGCAGGGCCTCATACCTTGGCTTATAACGCCCAGGTGGGTTTAGGGGATCTTGTCATTGGCAGTTTCCGTCTCACAGAGACGCAGGTGCTCATTCTTCTTGTGACGTTGATCATCTTGGTGATTCTCTGGGCCTTTCTCACGAAAACCCGAACCGGCTTGGCCATGCGAGCCTGTGCCCAGGATCCTGAAACGACCTCCTCGTTTGGAGTGAATGTGAGCGCCATCATTGCCGTCAACTTCCTGATCGGTTCGGCCATGGCAGGAGCAGCAGGGGTTCTCATCGGAGTTTACGATAATCAGGTGTGGCCGACGATGGGAAGCATCCCGGCCTATAAGGCCTTGGCCATCGTTGTCCTTGGGGGTTTAGGGAATATTCCGGGAACGGTGCTGGCATCGATTATTGTAGGACTAGCTGAAACCTTTTTTATTGGCATCCTTGCTATTCCTTTTCCAAGAGATGCCGTGGCTTTCATTGCCATGATTTTAGTTTTGATGTTCAGACCCTATGGACTTTTAGGCAAAGCGTAATGTATAGGATATCAGGTTACCAGAAAACCAGGACATCAGGTCAAAGCTTTGGAGACTTCTACGGATAACCTGATCTCCTGATTCCCTGATACCCTAAAGATTTTTTATGATCAGCGGCTACCTCATCACCATTTTCATTACGGTTATCATCTATGCCATTCTGGCCCATAGCTTGAATATCATCACGGGCCGCGCTGGACAGATTTCCCTCGGCCATGCTGCCTTCTTCGGTATCGGGGCCTATACCGCGGCTATTTTATACACAAAGGCAGGTTTTCCCTTCTGGATCGATGTTCCCCTGGCAGCTTTTATCGCAGGAATCGTTGGAGCCATTCTTGGAATCCCCTGTCTGCGGGTGCGTGACGACTTCCTGGCCATCACGACCATGGGAATCAATTTTGTTGTGGAGGCCATTTTCCTTTACATTCCCTTCTTCGGCGGAGCGATGGGCATCGGAGGAATCAGCCTACCTCGTTGGTTCGGCCGCGAAATGACTAAGACTGAATATTTCGTTCTTATCCTGGCCGTCTTCATCCTCCTTCTCCTCCTTGATCGTAGGTTGGGTCGTTCATGGATCGGTTTGGCTTGGGCTTCGATTCGCGAAGATGAACAGGCCGCATCGACCATGGGGGTCGATATCGTCCGATTCAAGGTGTTTGCTTTTATTTTGGGCAGTGGCCTTGCCGGGCTCGCTGGAGGATTTTACGCCCATTTCTTAACCTTCATCATGCCCCAGAATTTCGGTTTTGGCCAATCCATCGTTATTCTCTGCATGGTTGTTTTTGGTGGAATAGGAACACGCTGGGGGCCTATTCTTGGAGCCATCATCCTGGGAATTCTTCCGGAGGTTTCCCGGCCCATCATGGAGTACCGGACCTTAATCTATGGAGTCCTCCTCCTGGCGATGATGCGCTTTCAGCCCGGGGGGCTCCTAGGTGCCGATTCGGTCCTTCCGAAACTTTTGGGCGGGCTATTTGTCCCCCGTGAAGCAGGGGGGGATCGATGATCCTTCTGGACGTGATTTCCCTGAGCAAGGAATTTGACGGACTTCGAGCTCTGGACGGAGTAAGTTTTTCGGCTGAGGATGGAGAAATTCTCGGGATCATCGGTCCCAATGGAGCAGGCAAGACCACCCTCTTCAATTTGGTGTCAGGCCTCTACTCTCCCACTCGGGGAGAGATAAATTTTCAGGGGATGTCCATTCTTCGACTGAAACCCTACCAGATCAGCCGTCTGGGAATAGGGAGAACGTTTCAAATTGTACGTCCCTTTTCAAATCTGGAGGTGGAGACCAATATCCTTGTCGCCATTGGCCACCGTTTCTATCCTTCTCTATGGAAATCGACAGGGCCCTTTCGGCAACCTGATATTCTTGTCGAAGCACAAGGGCTTCTTGAGCGGACTGGACTTCGTTCTTATGCTAAACAGTTAGCTAAGAATCTTCCCCTCGGCATAAAGAAGCGGCTTGAGATCGCCCGTGCCCTCGCCCTTAGGCCTCGGTTGCTTCTTCTTGATGAGCCCTCTGCGGGTTTGCGTTTTGAAGAATCGGCCCAGCTCATGGAGCTGATACGACAGGTGCGTGATCAGGGAATTGGGGTTCTGCTGATTGAGCATAATATGCAGGTTGTGATGGATCTTTGTAAAAGAATTGTCGTTCTGGATCACGGCTCCAAAATTGCGGAAGGGTCTCCTGAAGACATTCGTTCCAATCCCCAGGTCATTGAGGCCTACCTTGGGAAGGAGGCATAAGATGCTGGAAGTGCGGGGGATCGAAGTTTCATACGGGGAGTTTCTCGCCCTCAGGGGAATAAGCTTCAAGGTGGATGAAGGGGAACTCGTTACCATCATTGGGGCAAATGGGGCAGGAAAAAGCACGATCCTCCGAGCGGTCATGGGTCTTGTTAGATGTAGAAAGGGAGAAATCCTCTTTCAGGAAGAATACGTGACGTCAACCCCTTCCCATTATCGGGCGCGCCTGGGGCTCAGCCTCGTTCCCGAAGGCAGAAAAATTTTCCCCGACCTTAGTGTTTCTGAAAACTTACAGATGGGGGCTTACATTCAGAGTGATCGCAAAGTGATCCACTCTTGTATGGAGGAGGCGTTCAGCCTCTTTCCTGTGTTGAAAGAAAGACAGAATCAAGTGGGAAAAACACTCAGTGGGGGAGAGCAGCAAATGCTTGCGATTGCCCGAGCGCTCATGTCGAGACCCCGGGTCATCCTGATGGATGAGATTTCTTTAGGTCTCATGCCAATCTATGTTGAGGAGACATTCAAAGTCATCGAGAATCTCCATCGTCAGGGAGTAACCATTCTGTTGGTAGAGCAAAACGCCCGTAAGGCCCTCGCCGCAGCCGATCGGGGCTATGTTCTAGAAACTGGCGAAATCGTCCTCAGCGATTCAAGCGAAAAACTGGCTAACAACCCCCAAGTCAAAAAGGCCTATCTGGGAGGAACGTAATTTGAAAAGGCGCGAGTCGTGAGGCGTCAGGCGCAAGAAGGTGTTGAAATGTTTGGTAGCTAAAGAGTCTTGCTCACCTGCGTCAATATCAAACAACTAATGTCATCAAAATTGCACCGATACGATCTGGAAAATTGTTCCTATTTTGTTACAACAAAGACGATTAGAAACAAGCCTTATTTCAGAGATCACCACCTTGCCGAACTTTTTGTTGAAAATTTGTATTCTTGTAGAGAAAAATATAAATTTCTACTTTTGGCGTTTGTTTTGATGCCAGAACATTTTCATGCCCTCATCGCTCCTCAGACGGGTTACACAATTTCAGGTGTGATGCAGAAGATAAAAAGCCTATTTGTCAAAAGATTGCGTGAAGAGATGAACTGGTCTGGGACTTTCTGGCAAAAAAGTTTTTATGATTTTGTTATTTATAGAGAAGAGAAACTTCTTGAAAAAATAGATTATACTTTGCAGAATCCAGTTAGAAAGGGAATAGTAGAAAATCCAGAGGATTATATTTTCGACGGCAAATAATAAATTCGAAAGCGATATAGACAAATTCTTAAGGTAGCTCACCAGCAAGACTGGTAAGCTACCCAATGGTTTGTGTTTTTATGGGGTAGTCCATGAGTCTTGCTCGTGGACGAGGCCAAAGACCGAGTGGGAAAGGGCGAAATATGGAAAAGAGAAAAGTGAAGGTCAGGGAGAAAGTTGAGACTCTAACCGGTGTTCAGGTTGGGATCAGGGCACCGCGAGGATCGAAGATCACCTGCAAGAGTTGGCAAACTGAGGCTGCCTTGCGAATGTTGATGAATAATCTCGATCCAGAGGTGGCAGAAAAACCAGCTGACCTCATCGTCTATGGCGGTTCGGGTAAGGCAGCAAGAAACTGGGAGGCCTACCATTTATTGGTAAAATGTCTGAGACATTTAGAGAAGGATGAGACCTTACTTGTCCAGTCGGGCAAACCTGTTGGAATCTTTAAGACTCACAAAGATGCTCCGAGGGTTCTCATTTCGAATTCAATGCTTGTTCCCCAATGGGCGAATTGGGAGAAATTCAGGGAGTTAGAGGAGCTCGGTCTCACCATGTATGGCC
>SMTZ1_10002250_pt1 | contig 19520 bp, 13 predicted proteins | sample DeeMarSWOR136_30_FD_25667 | JGI IMG/M metagenome (IMG submission 25667)
TCTAAAAGCCTATTTGTTATCTTTGACTGCAATTCAGGTTTTGCCAAAGCGATTATTCCCGATTTAGCCGCCACATGCCACGGTGGAATCACGCTTTTGTCACCCAGCAAACCATAGTAATCGTCGAAAAGTTTTTCAAACTTGTTTACAGGGTCAACTTTCGTCAGGTTCGCAATAATCCAGATGGCAATGTATTTGTGGAAAGAGTTGCCCTTGCGAATCAGGTCTGCGAAGAAATCCCATTTATCATAAAGCCTTTCAGGGTGCTTCTCGCTTAGGAAGCTCAAAGTTTGGAAACTGTTCTGTCTAACTACATCGTTTTTGGATAAAAGGCCGTCAAAAGCTTCCTGCAGCACTCTCTCGTCTTCCAGCGCCATCCGCGCAAAGGCTTCTGGGTTTGCATCTTTCCTTTCAAAAACGCTCAAGCCGACTCGCCTGCGCTAAACTGTTTTCCTTGCAGAAAGTACTTACTACCCACTCATTTATTTTATCTCTCACCGCCCTAACTTTCGATAGTATCTCCTCTTCACTCCCTTTGAAAGCTGCGGGGTCTGGAAAACTTTTATGCGTTTCTTTTTCTCCGGGAAAGAACGGCAGGCTTCGCGTGCTGCGTCGCATACTGTGACCACGTAGTCGAAGGTTTTTACTTGAAATTCCATTATGCTCTTGGACCTGTGCGTTGAAAGGTCAACGCCAATCTTGGCCTTCACTTTCGCAACATAAGGATTGACTTGGGTAGGCGTGACACCAGTGCTTTTGGCTTCGTACTTGTCTTCGCAAAGCTGATTCAGGAATGCCTCAGCCATCTGAGAACCGCTGGATTACGCGTGCAAATAGACAGCACTGTCTTTATGTGTGGCACACTAAAGTTTATGTGGCTTCAGAATTTAGGTCTTACCCATATAGATTATTGAAGCTGTTTCGCAGTTTTTTGTGTAAACTTGCTTCAAAATTCGCGTGTGGCCCCTTGAATTTTGCGCCTTTCCATTGAGGAAAGCATATGAAGCCCTTGCAGCCATGATTAAAGATTGCAATGGTCTTGCAATCTAAACCCCGCAGTACAAAATCACCCGAAAATTGGCTACTTAACTACATAAAACGCAGTAACAGTTCAGCCGTCGAAGAAAACCAGATTGTCACACGCGCTTCACAACGCAGCCTATGCGTCGTATGCAAGGGTTCCCGCCGTCTCTGTGGGAAAACTCGTTGTCCAATAATGGTCAAAGTAAACTATTTCCTGAAAAGTGTGCCTTTAATGTCAAGCGAAGACATTGCAGGCACTTCGCCGCCCAGCGTGTTCATCGGAAGAATCGGCTACCCAAAAGTCTACGTTGGTCCTCTTGTGCCGCCTTTTCACGAAGACACCAGCCTCTACGATCTGCCTGAACTATGGTTCGGAAGATCAATTGACGAAATTGTAGGCTTCCGTTCGTTGCTTATTCGCGGTAAATACTGCGTTCACGTGCAAAAGTTCAACGAGGCAGGTAAGATAATGGGGCAAACCCAAGAGTTAGCCCTCGCAGAAAACAGCGTGGACACCGAACTGAACCTCACAAAAAAGCCCAGAGGCTCCATATTCATGGACGCCAGTGTCCAGCCTTTCGGGCCCTCCGCGCCCATAAGAGACCTGCACGTTGGTAACGCACGGTTCGATCATCGAGTAGAAAAAGCCTACTACGACACTGATTTGCGAGCCACGCGGGCTGTGCTTGAGCTTTACGACCGAGGCGTCATGGTCACGAAGATACAGAAAGCCTTCAGCGTCGGCGCCTTTGGCATAGAAAAGAACAGGCGTTTGGTTCCAACCCGCTGGAGCATAACAGCCGTGGACGACATAATCTCCAAGAATTTGGCTGAGACTGTGAAAACGTTTCCTGAAATAAACGAGTACCGCGTCTACGAATCGGTTTATCTGGATAACGTTTTTGAGATTTTGATGATTCCAGCCGCTTGGAGCTACGAGTCCATGGAGGCATGGTACCCTGGCACGGTGTGGAACCCCCACGGTAGGAGCACCGCGATATTTTCAGACTGGGAAGGCAACGACGGGCGTAAAACTTACGCGCAGATAGGTGGCTGCTACTACTCCGCTCGCTTAGCGGTTTGCGAGCAGCTCATAAAAGAAAGACGGCAAGCCACCGTGATTGTGCTGCGCGAAGCTCGTCCAGGCTACATAATGCCCGTAGGCGTGTGGCAAGTCCGAGAAAACGTGCGGAATGCTATGCGACAGAAGCCGAATCTTTTTAAATCTCTGGGTGAATCCTTGCAATTCATCAGCGGTCGATTCGAGATTCCTCTGCGACGGTGGATAATGCAGAGCGCGCTTTTGAAAAACACGCTTTTTCAAAAGAAGATTACAGACTTCTTCTCAGTCAGTAGCAGAACTTAATGACAAATCTTAAAATGATATCACCTGCAATTATATTGAGGAACCATAATGTCAGGCATCAGCTCGGACGTTAAGCAGTTTCTTTTACCCTTTTCAGTTCTTTCAGAAAACCGTAAAGAACCCTTTATATCCGATCTGGAGGTAGCCGCCGTTTTCTCTCTGGCAGAGCTAGATAGGGCAAAAGGCGGCGGCTTAATTTCAAAGCGTCCTGAAGAAAAAATAGTGTTCATTGCTAAAATAGGCTATCCACTTTGGCTTTTCCCATGGTCTGAAACAGCCCTCATCTTCGATGGGCTGAACAGGTCAAAGTATACGTTGCCGTACGCTGTAGTTCCAGACGCGAAAGATTTCATTGAGAACTTGAAGAGGTGTTCTAAAAAACGTGAAACTTATTTGACTTTCCTCAACGACCATATGAATTATTTTCAGACTCCAGTGACAGAAAAGACAGTTGTAATAACCGGCTTAATAACAGAACCAGAGTTCTTGAGCGCGTTTGACTCTTACCGCGGCGAAGCAATGGCCATAGAGGTTCAACCCACTAACGTTGGGTTGCTTTCTCCAACTATAGATAAATCAACAATCTCGTGCATACTGCAAGAACTTATACGTCTCCATTCCTCTTTTAAAAGGGACGTTGAGGGTCTCTATCGATGCATGAAATTCATAAACGAGGCAACTCAGCATTACATCAAGGCATTTCGCAGCAAAGTCATAGCTGTCAAGGAAGAATTCGATGTTAAGATTATCGCGCAAGAAGAGCTTGTAGCTCCAAAAGTCAATCGCCTCAAAGAACATTATGACCATCAACTAATCCAGTCGAAAAAGTCTTTCGAGAGGCAGCGTCTCCCAGTTCAAAAGAAAAAAGTAAAACTTGAAAAGTTCAAGGAGCGAAGCCTTGCAAAAATTGAACGTTGTAAACTGGAAGCTAAGAGTTGCGCAGAAAGGGATAATTATGTTGGCGAAGACAAGTGGAAAGAAAAAGCCAACGAAACAAAGAAGGAGCTTTCGGAAATCGAAGATCAACTGAAGAAGACAGAAAAAGAGCTTGAAAATTTGGAAGAGCGTAAGTCTCTCGAAATCTTCAATTTAAGATCCGAGTTAGAGGCTAAAATTAAAGAAGCCCAGCAGCCCCTACTGGATCTTGAATCTTCCCGTGACGCGGAGATTCTAATTTGCCAGCAAGAAATAGAAGAACTGGAAAAACAGACAAAGCTTATACTTGATCAGGTGGGTAGAACAGTTAAATTAAGAGAAACAAGCATCGAACACTTTGCAAAGCTGGGCATCAAAAGGGACTTAGAGTTGAAAGGAATTGCTTTGTTTTTTGTCCCGTTCTATATCGCTTATTATGAAGTGAACTCAAAGAAACGTTACTTAATTCTTCCTCCGTCAGAAGCGAATACTATCGGTCTTTCAACCAAGCTCAAAAGCGCTTTGGGCAAGGCAAAAATCAAGCAGCTACTTGTTCCTCGCTTCGAATCCATAACTACGCTGATGGATGCAATTCAGATACTAGCGCAGCAGAATGCGGTGTTTGAAACGGAAATGAGGGAAAAGGGCGAAAGAACAAACATTTTAAACACAAGTTCGATGCGAGAGAGCATCAGAAAAGGTCTGGGGTACATAAGAAAGGAAGGTTGGATTTCAGAGAAGGAGCAACAAGCTTTAAGCCAAAAAATACTCTGAAATGCTATAGCTGTAACGAAAAAGCAAAGAAACTACTGTAAAGCTATTTTATGCCTTTTTTTGGTAATTTCGCATAGCGTGATCCACGATTTCCATGGCTTTGGCGGCGTTTTTCCAGCCTTTTATTTTAGTCCATTTGTGCGGCTCCAGCCTCTTGTATGTCTCGAAGAACTCCTCAATTTCCTTCAACTTGTGTCTGTGAACATCAGAGACGTCTTTGTACCCTTCGAACCTTGCATCGTTTACAAGCACTGAGAGTATTTTCGGATCTATTCCATTCTCGTCTTCAATTATTAGTGCGCCTATGACTCTAACTCTTGCTATAGCCCCGACTTCTAGGGGTTCGAAACTTAGCGCCATAATGTCCAAGGGGTCTCCGTCTTCAAACAAAGTTTGCGGAACAAACCCATACTCAACGGGAAAAATAACTGATGAAGGAATTATCCTGTCCAAAATAAAGGCTTCCAAGTTGGTGCTATACTCATACTTGTCTCTGGAATTGCTTGTCACCTCAATAACCATGTTCAGCACTTCTGGGGGCTTATCTCCAACTGGAACATTCTTCCAAAGGTTCACGCGCTTTTCACCTTCAAAAGGCAAGAGGACAGGCACTGATTTAAGCTTTCTCAGTGGCATTGATTTTAGTGTGTTATCTACAACTTGGGTCATTGAGTGTCTTCGGTAAAGAAAGCTTCGAGTTTTACATTTTCAGCTTTTTTCAATACTGTAGCGCATTTTTTGGGATCTAATGCTTTAAACTCCAACCGCAGAGTCACCAGCAGTCTCTGTACATCTTTTCCAAGGCTGGGCGCAACAAGCACCCCTCGAAGTTCACGGTCCGCCTTACCTTTTATGGCGTCTATGTACTTGGCAAGCTGCAGAACAGCTTCTTTACCAGCAGTTTTCCGCTTAACCTCCACCACCACAAGCTTTCCGTTCTTGTCCACGCCGTAAACGTCCACAAATCCCGGCTCAACTTTCTTCTCGTAGCTTATGGGTTTAAAGCCATCCTCCAAAAGTGTAGGCTTAATAAGAATTGCCCGATGCATGTCATGTTCGCTTGCGTAAAGTGAGAACTCTCCAGAATCCACAAGGCTTAAGGCTGAAACTATGAAAATCTTGTCGAATGTTACTCTCACGCTTTCTCGGGGTTTATGCCTGACCGCGTGAATCTCAATGGCGTCGGCTTTTGTTTGAACGTGAAAAACGCTTCCTGCCGGTTGCCAGTTGACGGGTTCATAGCCAACTGGGCGGTGGACAAGAAGCGACCCGTCTTCTTTGATGATTAGTATGCGTTCGCCTGGCTCAAGAGTTGACTTCGCCCTGCCCGTGTAGTGAACTTTGCACTTGCCAACGACTATGAGGGTTCGTCTCTGCACAAACGCTTTTTCAATTATCGCCGCGGCTTCCGTTAGCTTGGGATTTGTGAGAACCGTTAACTTGTTTTGTTTCAGCAATTCGGTTTCCGCCAATTATTTTAGACGGTTCCTTTTAGATAAGATTTCTGAAGGATCAGTCGATGAACAAATGGAAGCAGAAGCGCGAGATAATTAGGCGTTACGATTTGACTGCGCAAATGTATGATGGTCGATACGGTGAGGAACAGGAAGCCAAGTATGAAGTAGCTATGGAAGGTCTACACGCGAGCAGCCACAGCCTCATTCTAGACGTTGGATGTGGAACGGGCCTATTCTTCACTCATGTTGCCGAAAAAGCCAAGGCGATTGTAGGCGTCGACATCTCCAGTGAACTCTTAGCAAAAGCCAAAGAGCGCGCGAGAAACTTCTGTAATGTTCACTTAGTTCGTGGTGACGCTGATCATTTACCCTTCAAAAAACACGCCTTCACTGCTGCTTCTGCTTTCACCTTGCTTCAAAACATGCCTAAACCTTTGATAACATTAAAGGAGATTAAGCGAACCATTAAGCCCAACGGGCTTATTGTGGTGACTGGCTTGAAGAAAGTTTTTTCCTTGACCGCTTTCGAGCAACTCCTGAAGACCGCGGGTTTGTCCCTGATCTCTATTAGAGATGATGATTTTCTAAAGTGCTATGTCGCTTTTGGTTCCCTACGCTGAACCTTTTACTCTTCTGAATAGATAATTTCGTAAGTGAAAAAAATCTACTTGTTAACGTGAAGAAACCCAATGCAACATGTCGGTTAAAAGATTGGGAAATGTGCAACATAATGTGCCATTGACGTCATCAAATCTGAGAACTAAGAAATTTCATGTTAAAAAGCTCCCATATGAACCGAACAAACTATATATCTGTTTTAGCATTGGCTTCTCTTTATGAAAATCATGAACCAAGGCTTTAAGAGGCAACGAGGAATCGAGAAGCTGTGCCAGAAGAAATCTTACATCTATTAGTTGCTTCGACGCCTACCTGGTCCATGAATTAATGCTCAAAGTTGGAAACTGGTATGACCGAACTCGAGACTCGTCTGAGACACATTACGGGTTCTGAAAGAAATCAATATTGCCACCAGTGTGGCAAATGTTCCAGTGGTTGTCCAGCGGCTCCCTTTTTTGACTTCAGACCTCGCAAGATTGTAGCCATGGTGCAGCTTGATATGATAGATGAGCTCTTGGAATCTGAGGTGATTTGGCATTGCGCCCAGTGTTTGCTTTGCAAAGAAAGATGCCCCCGAGACGCAGGTCCAGCCGATGTTATCCAAGCCTTACAAAACTTGGCTTACATATTAGATGTACATGTTCCTGAAGGCTATCCATCCCTCATAGATTCTATTTTGAAAAATGGGGTGGTTCAAACACCCAGGAAGGTCAGAGTTTGGAAGGAACTGCCTACAAAAGACGCTCCGAGACGAGAATTCGAGTTTTGTGATCGCGTTTCATTAGGTTTGCCTCAGCTCAAAAAGCCAGAGGATATGCAAAAGTTGGCTAGTGCGCTCCAGGAGGTTTTGAAATGGAAAAAGGAATGAAATTCGCGTTATATCCTGGATGTACAGTGGAGTCGGAGCAGTACGCTCACGAACTGTCCGCAAGGGAAGTTTTTCCAAAACTAGGCATCCAACTTGTAGATGTTGAAGGTTTCAACTGCTGTGGTTACCCATTGAAAAGCGTCAGCCTTCCAGCCTGGTCTTATCTATCAGCCCGAAATCTGGCTCTAGCCGAAAAGCAGGGCTTGGAGGTTCTTCCACTGTGCAATGGATGTAATCTTTCTTTTCGCGAAGTTAGTCATTATTTGGAGGAGAACCCTGACCTTAAAGAGCACGTAAAGAAACTGCTTTCTAATGAAGGATTGCCTTATGCGGGAAATGTTAAATCTTGGCATATTCTGCAGGTTTTACATGACGTAGTCGGGGTCGACAAGATTCGCTCTGCGGTGAGTAGACCCCTTAAAGGGCTGAAATTGGCTACACATTACGGTTGCCACGCTCTCAGACCAGGGGATTTTGAGATTTTGGATGACTCAGAAGATCCCCGTTACCTTGAAGAGTTAATAGTTGCTCTCGGAGCCGAAGTAGAAGATTATCCCGAACGTTTAGACTGTTGCGGTCAGGGATTAGCCATCACCACTGGCAAGACAGCCCTCACCATTTCAGGTGCCAAATTGAAAGCCATCAAAGACCGCGGGTTCGACGCCGTTGTAACCGTGTGTCCCTTCTGCATGAAGATGCTTGACTCCAAGCAAAACGCCATCAGAGTTACCACTCAGACTGACATCAGTTTGCCCGTGCTCTACTATACCCAGTTGCTTGGCTTAGCCATGGGCATATCAGCTGAGAAACTCGGGTTAAATCTAAACCTCAGCCCAGTTGGTGAAATAGTGAAAAAGTTGGAGGGGAACTAATGGAAAAAGACTCTAGTGTGCTTGTAGTCGGCGGCGGAGTAGCCGGAATGCAAGCGTCCTTGGATTTGGCAGATCGCGGTTTCACCGTCTATCTCGTGGAAAAAACACCCAGCATAGGCGGAAGAATGTCCCAGCTTGACAAAACTTTTCCCACAATGGACTGCTCCATTTGTATTTTAGCTCCGAAAATGTTGGATGTTGCCCGTCGCGAAAATATCAAGTTGCTTACATACTCCGAAGTGAAGGAGATAATGGGTGAACCAGGCAGTTTTAAAGTTAAGATCTTAAAGAAGCCTCGTTTTGTTGATCCTGACAAATGCACGGGTTGCGGGGAATGCACTGAAGTATGCACTGCTACGTTTCCAAGAGAGTTCGATATGAACCTAGGCACAAGAAAGGCTATTTACAGACCTTTCCCTCAAGCTATCCCAAACATCTTTGTAATTGACAAGAGGGGTACTCCGAAATGCAGGGCAGCCTGTCCAGCAGGAATAAACGTTCAAGGCTACGTTGCGCTCATAAATCAAGGCAAGTTTGATGAAGCGCTAGAGTTGATTAGAAGCACAATTCCCTTTCCTGGGGTTTGTGGTCGAATTTGCTTTCATCCATGTGAAGCAGAGTGTGAGCGAGGCAAGGTAGATGAACCGGTTGCCATCAATGCTCTAAAACGATTTGTATCAGACTATGAACTTAAAAATAAGAAGAAAAAAACTGTAACACCCATACCAGTAACACATAAAAAAAAGATAGCTGTAATTGGTTCTGGTCCATCGGGTCTCACGGCTGCTTATGATCTTGTCAGAATGGGATATCCAGTCACAGTTTTCGAATCTCTATCTAAACCAGGTGGGATGCTAAGGGTCGGTCTTCCAGATTATCGACTACCGAGCGATATCCTTGATGCTGAAATTGAACACATAAAGAATCTAGGGGTTGAGATTAAAACCAACATAACTGTTGGTGAAAATTTGATGTTTAATGATATCTTACAGGATTATGATGCTGTGTTGATTGCCAGCGGGATGACTAAAGGTAAAAAGCTAGGTATTGAAGGAGAAGAGCTGAAGGGTGTTGTAAACGCCATCGATTTCCTGAGAGAAGTAAACCTAGGGAAGAAAGTTGAACTTGGCGACAGAGTTGCTGTGATTTGCGTTCATCGGCTACTTGCTTTGGATGTTACAAGAGTTGCCCTCCGTTTAGGAGCCAAGGATTTGAATGTGATATATCGACGCTCAAAAATCCAGATGCTATCTCATAAAAGAGTCGCAGAGCACATAAAGAATGAAATGGAAGAAACTGAAAGAGAGGGTGCAAAATTCCAATATGTGATTTGGCCTACCAAATTTCTTGGGAAGGATGGAAGAGTAACGAGCATAGAATTTACTCGAATGGAGTTGGGAGAGCCCGATAATAATGGAAAAAGGCGATGGATGCAAATCAAAGGCTCGGAATTCACATCTGAGGTAAACACCGTGATCTTGGCAGTTGGGCAAGCACAAAATTCATCCTTCCTGCCCAGAGAAGTTGAACTCACAGAAAATGGCACCATCAAAGTAGATCCGGTCTCCCTAGAGACCAGTGTTCCTGGTATTTTCGCTTGTGGAGAAGTGCATTCAGGTCCATCAATCGCGATTGCATCGATAGCTCTTGGCAAGAGAGCTGCTGTTTCCATCGACCGTTACCTGCAGGGTGAAGATATGAAAGTCGGAAGAGAAGAAGAGATAAAACTTGTAGCGGACGTGGCTAAGGAGGGTATAGAGAAAAAGGCACGACAAGTTATGCCTGTTCTCCCAGTTGAAAAAAGGAGTAGAGGCTTTAACGAGGTAGAAACTGGATTCACAGAAGAAATGGCCTTAAAAGAAGCCGCGAGATGCCTCAAATGCGGAGGCTGTTCCGAGTGTCTAGAATGCGAGAAAGCCTGCGAACCCAAGGCAATAGTGCATGATCAAAAAGAAGAGGTTATAGAACTTAACGTCGGAGCGATAATACTTGCGACGGGCTTTGACCCCTTTGATCCTTCTGGAATTAAGGAGTACGGATATGGAAAATATCAAAACGTTCTGAGTTCCATGGATCTTGAGCGACTGCTTTCGGCGTCTGGTCCCACAAGTGGGCACCTTCAGAGACCTTCTGACAAGAAGACACCGCACAAGATAGCGTTCATTCAGTGTGTGGGTTCCAGAAGTCTGAAAGGTGAATATCCTTATTGCTCAAGCGTCTGCTGCATGTACGCTACGAAAGAAGCGATATTGATCAAGGAGCATGAACCGGATACTGATGTCTACATCTTCTACACCGATATCCGAGCTTTCGGAAAGGGCTTTCGAGAATTTTCAAACCGGGCTGAAAGAGAGTGGGGCGTGAATTACTTCCGAGCTAAACCGTCGGAAATGAGGGAAGACCCGAAGACAAAAGACATTTTGATCACATATGAGGACACGCTAACCGGTGAAATGAAAACTCTGCTGGTGGACCTTGTTGTTTTGTGCACAGCGTTGGTTCCGCCTCAAGACAACCGGAAGCTGGCGGAGACGTTGGGCGTAGAAGTGGATGAGTACGGCTTCTTTGAAGTTCCAAACCTGCTTCAGACACCTCTTGACGCCACCGCCCCTGGTGTCTTCCTCTGTGGCTGTTGTCAAGGTCCTAAAGACATTCCTGATTCAATTGCTCAAGCGAAGGGTGCTGCGGCTAGAGCGGCTGAGTTTATTGCTCGGACACAATCTGTGGAGGCGGCAAGATGACTGAGAAAAAACCGGATAGAAACGAGAAGCCGAGAATCGGTGTTTTCATCTGCCATTGCGGTATTAATATTGGTGGAGTAGTTGATATTCCCAAGGTTGTGGAATATGCTAAGACTCTACCTGGAGTGGCGTATGCTGAAAGTAACCTTTACACGTGCTCATCTGAGGGAACAAGTAAAATCAACGATAAAATCAAAGAGCATAATCTCAACAGAGTCGTTGTGGCTTCGTGCACTCCCAGAACGCATGAACCCCTCTTCAGAGCAACCTGCGAAGAAGCTGGACTTAACAAGTATCTTTTTGAGATGGCTAACATTCGAGAGCACTGCTCTTGGGTTCACATGAAGGAACCGAAGAAAGCGACAAAGAAAGCCAAGGACATTGTGCGGATGGCTGTCGCAAAAGCCCGTCTACTTAAACCGCAAGACGAAACAGAAGTAGAGGTCACACCAGCCACCCTTGTCATCGGTGCAGGCATCTCAGGCATGGAAGCCGCTCTTTGCTTGGCGCATCAAGGGTTCAAAGTTTACCTTGTGGAAAAAGAAACTGAAGTCGGCGGCATGCTGCGAAAACTTGACAAGCTCTACCCCACCGATGAAGACGCAGCTGCGTTCTTAGACTCAGCGGTTAGAGCTGTGAAAGCAAACAAAAACGTTGATTTGCACACTTCAACGATTATCGAGGATGTTAAGGGATACATCGGCAACTTTGAAGTTACGGCTTTGAAAGACGGGAAAGACAAAATTGCATTTAACGTCGGAACCATTATTGTGGCAACTGGCGCAGAAGAATTCGAGCCAACTGGAATGTACGGTTACGGCGAACAGAAAAGCGTGGTAACGCAGCTCGAGTTGGAAAAGATCCTAAAGGAAGGGCTTCCTGAGAACGTGAACAAGGTTGTTATGATTCAATGTGTTGGAGCCATGGAGGAGCCAGGGGGAAGGGAGTACTGTTCAAGAATCTGCTGTGCAACCGCTTTGAAAAACGCAAGTTTCATCAAAGAGTTGAAACCAAACGCTGACGTTTACGTTCTGTATCGCCAACTCCAAGCTTACGGAAGAGAATACGAGAATTACTATTTGAGAGCTCAAGAAAAAAATGTCAAGTTCATAAATTATTTACCCGAAAAGCCCCCCACGGTCAAAACTGGACCCGATGGAAGGCTCAGCGTCAACGTTTACAACACCCTTATCGGCAAAGAAATCCCCATAGACTGCGACATGGTCGTGCTGTCCACGCCTCTAGTTCAACATGAAGCTGGCAAATCCTTATCTCCACTTCTTAAAGTGCCTCTCGGCGCTGATGGATTCTTCCTAGAGGCTCACATAAAGCTGAGACCTGTGGACTTCGCAACAGACGGAATATACGTTTGTGGAACAGCCCATAGTCCGAAGGCTGTGGATGAAAGCATTATTCAGGCTCATGCAGCCGCCTCTTCAGCAGCTATTCCAATGGCAATGGGACGTGTGAGTTCAGAGGCTATTACCGCTGGTGTAAACGAGGACCTTTGCAGAGGTTGCGGTAAATGCAAAGAGGTTTGTGAATACAACGCCATAACCTTGGAAGAAAAAATCATGGAAGTTGAGCCGTTTTTTCGAGCGCCGATTTTAGTCGCCAAAGTCAACGATGTCATCTGTAAAGGGTGTGGTTCCTGTGCGATTGCCTGCCCAACAGGTGCCATCGCCATGAAACACTTTACTGACAAGCAGATACTGGCTGAAATCAAGGCGGCTTACAGGAGTTGATGGAATGAGGAGTAAACCTGAGATTCTGGCGTTTCTATGCAACTGGTGCAGTTACGCTGGAGCAGACCTCACTGGAACCAGCAGAATCAGCTATCCAGCAAATGTTAGGTCTGTTAGAGTAATGTGTAGCGGAAGAGTCGAGCCTTCCTTTATTTTGAACGCCTTTATGAACGGAATAGACGGAGTTTTGGTCTCTGGATGCCACCCAGGTGACTGCCACTACATTAGTGGAAATCTGAAAGCTGAGAAGAACGTCAAAAACACTAAGAAAATACTCAAGCTTTTGGGTTTAGGCTCTGAAAGACTGCGTTTAGAATGGATCTCAGCCTCTGAGGGTCAGAAATTCGCCAATGTCATAACGGCATTTACGGCGAAATTGGAGAGAATGGGTCCAAATCCATTAAAGCAAAAACACAAGCAGAAAGAGGCTCCTGTCAAGAGGACGCCAATTTCACAGGTCATAGAAGACACCAACATAAGGCTATGTTTGGAATGTGGTAAGTGTTCCAGTAGCTGCCCGATAACTAGGATGAACCCTGATTTCTCTCCGAGAAAGACTGTTAAGAGGATTATAAGCGGCGCTGAAAAAATTTCCGTAAATGATCCAGGTATCTGGACCTGCCTAACCTGTGGTCTTTGCCAAGAGAGGTGCCCCTCAGACGTTCATTACGTTGATTTCGTGAGGGCTTGCCGAGAAGAGGCGCAGCAGATGGGGATAACTGGAACTTGCTCCCACAAGGATATGCTTCTAGACCTGCAGAGAATAATGGCGAATCCTAAGATAAATCAGAAGCGGCTTGGTTGGCTTCCCAAAGACGCTAAAATCTCCGAAAGCGGAGACCTCTTATACTTCGTCGGCTGCCTGCCCTATTTCGATGTGATCTTTAACGATATCAAAGCAAATTCTATCGAGACAGCGAAAAGCGTAGTAAGAATAATGAATAAGGTATGGATTAAACCCGTAATTCTCAAGAACGAAAGGTGCTGCGGTCACGACCTGAACTTCACAGGAGATATGGAAAACTTCGAGAAACTGGCAAAAATGAATGTTGATGCTATAAGGCAGACAAAAGCGAAAAAAGTGGTTACCTCCTGTGCGGAATGTTATCGAACCATGAAGTTGGACTATCCGAAAATAGTTGGCGACTTGGGCTTTGAGGTTGTCCACGTTTCCGAATTCCTCGCCGACATAATCGAAAAGGAACAGCTGGAGTTTCCTGGAGTGTTCAAAGATAAGAAGCTAACTTACCAGGACCCCTGCCGTCTTGGGAGACACATGGGTGTGTACGACTCACCCCGCAACGTAATCAAAAACATTCCTGAAACAGATTTACTAGAGATGGAAAGAAATCGAGAAAACTCCATGTGTTGCGGAGTAAGTTCATGGTTGAACTGTGGAAAAATCGCTAAACAAATTCAAATAGACCGCTTAATAGAGGCGAAGGCAACAGGAGCTGACTGGCTAATTACCGCCTGTCCTAAATGCCAGATTCACCTTAAATGCGCCATGAGTGGAGAGTTGCCTGTTAAACGGTCAAAGGTTGATGTGAAAGTGTATGATCTGCCAGTGCTCGTCGAAAAAGCCTTGGACACAAAGCATTCCAGAAAGGAGAGGTGACAGAAATGGCAGAACAGAAATATGAAGAAAAAATGGCTGAAGAGCAAAAACAGCAATCTGAACCTGAAGAGCTTAGGATAGGCGTTTACATATGCCACTGCGGCAAGAACATCGCGGGTTCCGTAGATGTTGAAGAAGTGACGAAGTACGCTTCCACCCTGCCTCATGTAGTCCTTGCCAAACATAATATGTATAGCTGCTCTGACCCTGGACAAGAATCCATGAAGAAAGACATCGTTGAGAACAAACTCAACCGAGTCGTCGTAGCTTCTTGTACACCGCGGCTTCACGAGCCAACTTTCAGGAGAATGTGCGAAGAGGCTGGATTAAACAAGTACCTGTTTGAAATGGCAAATATCAGAGAACATTGCAGCTGGGTGCATCTGTATGAGCCTGAAAAGGCTACAGAGAAAGCTAAAGACTTAGTTAAAATGGCTGTTGCCAAAGTTGCGCTGCTTAAGCCCCAAAAAGAAGCTGTGGTTCCAGTGACTAGAAAGGCGTTGGTGATAGGCGCAGGAGTCGCAGGCATTCAAGCAGCATTAGATTTGGGCGACACTGGCTACAAGGTCTATCTTGTAGATAAGAACCCAAGCATAGGCGGACGGATGGCTCAGATTGACAAAACCTTTCCCACTATGGATTGTTCAATCTGCATTCTGGCTCCGAAAATGTCGGACGCAGGACGGCATCCGAACATTGAATTGTTGGCAAACAGCGAAGTTATAGATGTAAGCGGCTACATCGGTAACTTCAAGGTTAAAGTGAAGAAAAAACCCAGATACGTAACAAAAAGCTGTACAGCATGCGGCGACTGCGTCCAAGTTTGCCCAGTAGAGGTGCCTAACGAGTTTGAGGAGGGACTTACCTATAGAAAGGCAATTTATATTCCATTCGCTCAAGCCGTCCCAGCCATCTATTTGATTGACGAGAAAAGCTGCCTCGGCATAGGCGATAACACCTGTGCAAAGTGCAAGGAAGTTTGCGGTCCCGACGCCATAGATTTCACTGCGAAAGAAGAAATAGTTGAACTGGATGTTGGAACAATCATTGTAGCCACGGGCGTAGACGTGTTTAACCCCGCTGCCTTAACCGAATACGGCTACATGAAATACCCAAACGTCATAACTTCCATGGAATTTGAACGAATAATAAACGCTGGTGGACCCACTGGAGGACGTCTAGCCAGACCGAGCGACATGAACCTCCCCAAGAACGTTGCCTTTATCCAATGCATAGGCTCTCGCTCTGTGTGTGACAAAAAAGGTCACCCATATTGCAGCAACGTATGTTGCATGAACACGATAAAGGACTGTCTGCTAATCAAAGAACACTGGCCCGAAATTAAGCTCTACGTTTACTACATGGACATAAGAGCTTTTGGCAAAGGTTTTGAGGATCTTTATAAACGAGCAAAAAAGGCAGGCGTGGTTTTCATTCGCGGTTTGCCAGGAGAGGTGACCGAAAACAAGAAAAACCACAATTTAATTCTGGTCGGCGAAGACCTTACAATAAACAAGTTTTATAAAATGGAAACTGAAATGTTGGTTCTGTCCGTAGGCATCGAACCAAGAGCTGATAGCAGTGTAATTCAGCGTCTTCTCACATTGTCTAAAACATCCGACGGCTTCTTCATGGAAGCTCATCCTAAATTGAAGCCTGTGGATACCCCTACTGGCGGCGTCTTTCTTGCCGGTTGTGCTGAAGGTCCCAAGGACATCAAAGACAGCGTAACACAAGCAAGCGCTGCAGCGGGTCGTGCCGGGATACTTATGGCTAAGGGAAACGTGACGGTTGAGGCTATTACATCTCGAGTCAACCCTGACAAATGTATAGGGTGCGGTTTATGTACCAAAGTTTGTCCCTACAACGCTATTTCCGTGAATAAAGAAACGAAAAAAGCTGAAGTGGTTGAGGCAGCCTGTGCGGGCTGTGGAACGTGTGGTGCTGAGTGTCCTTTCGGAGCGATAGAGATGCGGCACTTCACAGATGAGCAAATAAACGAGCAGATAGATGCGGCAACCAAAGAAAATGCGGACAAGAAGATTGTGGCTTTTTGCTGTAATTGGTGCTCATACGCTGGAGCAGACTTTGCTGGAGTAAGTAGAATGCAATATCCACCAAACGCCCGGATTATTCGAACCATGTGTTCAGGAAGAGTAGCCACAAAATTCGTTGAAAGAGCTTTCAGAAACGGCGCCGCAGCCGTGTTAGTTGCGGGGTGCCACTTGAACGATTGCCACTACATAAATGCCAACTACCAAACTAAGAAACGGATAGAAAGACTGTGGAGTAAATTGGAGAAGTCAGGTATAGATAAGAAGCGGCTTCAGCTTGCATGGATCAGCGCTGCAGAGGGTGAAAAGTTCGCTTCAAAAATTAGGGAAATGCAGAAAATCGTGGATGGCGTCACCAAAGCAGAAATAGAAAAGACAGTTGCCACGCTAACTCCTAAGAAAGCAAAGGAGACGACCTAATTCTATGATCAATAACAAATCAGTCATATAGAGGTTGTAAGTCTTGCGAGGAGAAACTATAAAAAAGGAAAAAAGGAAGGAAATAAGTCTTAGCCGGAATTTTCTAAATAGGAAGCATCTCTTACGCTTAGACAAGGAGCTGTGTACTGGATGTGGGATTTGTGCTCAAATCTGTCCCAAAGAGGCTATAGAGGAAAAACCGCCTTCAGTTGTTAATGGGCGTCTTAAGAAGAAACCAACAATTGACATTGATCCTGATTCTTGCATTTTCTGCGGTGAATGCGTGGTGTTGTGCCCTTATAACGCTTTGAAAATGGAAGTTGACGGCGAGGAAACCACAAACATTGTGAAAAGCGAAGCCTTTCCGGTTCTGTTAAAAGAAGTAAACATCAACAAGAATATTTGCTATTTCAAGCCAGAGTGCAAACTCGAATGTCAAGAGTCGTGCCCTACCGAAAGCATTAAAGCGGAAACCAAGCGTTCAGAGGATGGGAAAATTCTGCGCGTCACCGATATAAAAATCGATGAACCTCATTGTTTGTATTGCAAGGTGTGCGAATCAACATGCCCTTTGGGAGCTATACACGTGAAAAAGCCTTTTCAAGGAACGATCGAGTTAAACCCATATCTATGCCCAGAAGGGTGTAGGGCTTGCATTGACATATGCCGTTCACATGCGATTGAGTTGAATGAAAACGGCAAACCTGTAGTCTCGCCTGAGTTTTGTCTTTTCTGTTCCGCCTGCCAAAAAGTTTGCCCAAAAGACGCTATAAAGATTAAAAGGTCCTGGGTGTTCCATTCCGATATCAAGGCAGCAGCATGGCTAACAGCACTAAAGAAACTAACATCCACGGAAACTGTTTTCAAGGAGCTTCAGGTCAATTCTGGGAAAAAAAGGTTTTCAGCAGTAAAGAAAAGAAGACTTGATGTCACTTAACAATTACAGAAGGTCTTACCGGCTTTTCTTTTTAAAAGCGGCAAAGCCTCCGTGAGCACGATAGTCCCACGTTCGCTGCTTCTCAGTGGCTTCGTTTTGAGGCGTGTTTTTTGGCGAGGTAGTAAGTTGCGCCTGCGATTAGGCATATTAAGCCGGTTATCCATGCTTGTGTGGCAGCGAAGAGAATGAACACTATCAGCACTATGCATGTGCCTAATCCCAGTGTGGGAAACAGTTTGTGATACCGTCTTTGCACGGTTTTCAACTTTAAAGCAGCTGCATTTGTGATGGCATAGTAAAAAAGTGCTCCAAAAGTGCTAATAGCCACAACTCCTGTCAAATCGAAAAATAAAACCAGCACCGTCATCAAAACTCCTACCGCCCAAATCGAATAATAAGGCGTGCAAAATTTCCCGTGAAGCTTCGCCAAAACCTGCGGCATGTCTCTCCTTCTCGCCATGGAATAAGCCATGCGGGAAACACCCAAAATCGCGGTCAACAGCACACTCGCGGTCGCTAACAAACCTCCAAAAGCCACAACCTGCACAGGAAGCGGACTTCCAGTAACCCCGATAGCTGCTGCCAAAGGCGAATTTGAGTCTGCAAGTGTAGCGGAACCCACAAGCCCTACAGCAACTATCCCAACCAACACGTAAATTATGGTGGAAACCGCAAGCGATAAAAGCATAGCCCTTGGCACGTTACGTTTAGCGTCTTTAACCTCTTCCGCCACCACTGCTGCTCTACCGAACCCAGTGTAAGCAAAGAAAATGAAGTAAGCACCGTACAGCACTCCCGCGTTAAATGGCTCAAAAGGCGCGAAATTCGCGGTGTTAGCATTTGTAGCCCCAAAAACCACAAAAAACCCCAGAATCAACAGCTTCGAGGCTACGAGAATCGTGTTTAAACGAGCTGATTTGCGCACACCAAAAAAATTCAAAGCCGTAAACGCTAAGCACAAAACCGCAGCCACTACATTAGCTGGCAAATCTGGGAACGAAGCCGTCAAGTAATATGCGAACCCCAGGGAAACAGCCGCTCCCGTGAAAGTGTTAGAAGCCATCCACATCCACCCCGCCAAAAAACCTGAAAAAGGCGAAATAACCTGACGTGCGTATTCGTAAACACTTCCTTCTACAGGCTGCCACGCCGCCAATTCAGCAAAACTCAGTGCCGTGAAGAACGCGATTACAGCGGCTACAACCATTGACACCACTAAAGCTGAACCCGCCAAACCCGCTACGATGCCTGTTACCACAAATATGCCTCCGCCGATGATTGCACCCACGCTCATCGCTGTAGCATCCAGCAAGCCCAACGAACGCTTCAACGCCTTTTTCGGCTCCTTTTTCTCCATTATACCACTTCAAAGACAAGTTCTAACAATCAAATCTGTGAATTTCACGTTTATAGTATAAACACTTGTTTATCCAAAAAACATTTAGATTTAAAGAGAAAACTTACATCCGCCTCACTGATGAAATTTGGAGACACTAATACTAACCGATGATGAAGTGAAAAATCTTCTTTCCATGTCCGAAGTATTTGAAGCCGTTAAATCAGCTTTCAAACAGAAAGGTCTTGTACACTTTCAGATGCCCGCAAAGATCTATCTATAAAACAAGAAGTACAACAGCGATCTAAGAGCAATGCCAACTTATCTAGAAAACCTTGACAGTGTGCGCTAAGGCTAACTAAAACCACATAACTTTCCTTTCAATGGTTGTGGAGAGTTGCCATTCCCAATAGATTTTCCTTGATATCTTTGATTACTTGCCACATCGAGTTGATGAAAGAAAAAGTGACAAAAGGTGTTCTTGTTCCACTATTCCGAAAGCTCCCTTCCTCGCAGAGCTCTCGTCAAACTTTTGAACGTCATCAGCATCTAGAAAAGGCGAATAAATGGCAAAAGGTACTGGATCTTTTGTGTGTGTTCCAATTCTAATCGGAGTTGGATGATCTGGTAAGATAGCAAGCGCGCACGGTTCTTTTAAGCCTTCAAGAATCCTGCCAAGCAGCCTCTTATCCAAATCTTCTATCGTTTTAACTTTCAGCTTGTAATCTTTGGCGTGACCTGCTTCATCAGGTGCTTCAACGTGGACAAAAACCAAG
>SMTZ1_10003568_pt1 | contig 19518 bp, 21 predicted proteins | sample DeeMarSWOR136_30_FD_25667 | JGI IMG/M metagenome (IMG submission 25667)
TATATCTACAATTTCCAACGTTCGCCCGGTACCTCCAGGATTACCTTCGTGCCCTTACCTAGACTCGAGTAGATATTAAGAGTACCACCGAGCAAGTCCGCCCGCTCCTGCATACCCGCCAGGCCTATCTTACCGCCCTGAACAAACTTCAGGCCCTCTTCCATCTCGAATCCCCTACCGTCATCGCTGATTTCCACTCTTGTCTTTTCTTCGGAAAACCTGACGACTACCCGAGCTTTCTTCGCTCCTGAGTGCCTCCAGACGTTACGCAAAGCTTCCTGAACAAGACGATATATCAGGAGCTCATCCCCTTCCGCAAAGTGCCGCTCGGTTCCGATGGTCTGCAATTTGCATTGAATGCCACTCTGTGATTCCCATTGAGACACCAGCTCTCTTAGAGCTGGTAGAAGTCCCAGATAGTCAATCGTAGGTGGACGCAGGTCCTGCGTGAAGTGGCGTATCTTATCCATAATCTCGTCCACTTCCCCACGGATGCCTTCCAGGCGGGCTTCGCACTTTGAATCCAAATTCTCACTGGAAGTGATGTCATCTATCTTCCTGGATAAGACAACCATTGCCTGTATGGGGTCGTCATGCAGTTCCCGGGCAATCCGCTTCCGCTCCTCTTCCTGTGCTCGGGTTATCTGGCGCGCGTAGAGACGAAGGTTCTCCTGCAGTAGCTTTTCCTGGGTAACATCACGCGAGATATGCTGAAAAACCGGCGGGCCACCTTCATCGCCGATAAGCGAGGTGGTCAGCATAATAATCGCTTCGCTGCCATCCTTTCTTATCACTTTCTGCTCGTATGGTTGCTTTACTTCTTCCCCGGAGAGCAGCTTGCGGCGTATCTCTCTTGCCAACTGCATGCCTTCAGGCCGAAGGAACTCGGAGACATTCATACCGACCAGTTCACCGAGTGAATACCCGGTGTATTCAGCAGTTGCCTGATTGGCCGTCTGTATTATCCCTTCAGAATCCTGTACCCAGATGGCATCATGCGCCTTCTCGAACAGTTCCTGGAACCTCTTTCCGGCGCGTTTCGATTGCTCGTCGAGCTCAGCTTTCTCCACAGCCACGCCGAGCTCTGTCCCGATTAGCTGAAGGAGCTGCTGTTCTTCTCGCACAAAGTGCCTGGCGCTCCGTGAAATGACACTGAGTGTCCCCACCACCTTGTCCCTGGAAACCAGGGGCACAATGAATTGAGACACTACACCTTCGTTTCTCACTATTTCCCGCGACAGCCTGGGGTCATTTGACGAATCTTCTATTACGGCAGGTTCCCCTGTCTGGGCAACCCATCCGTTGAACCCCTCGCCTACCTTCAGTTTGTCTACTTTTCTGGCAAAATTGTCAGAAACACCCCGATACGTTTTTACCACCAGTTCAGTGGTCTCCTCCTGGAGCAAGAAGACAAGTAGACCGTCGACGTCAACAGCCTCCATTATCTTGTCCGCTGCCGTGTTGATTATCTCGTCTAGACTGCTCAACTGGTTGATGGCAGTGGTGATGGAGTGAAGAACAGAGAGACGCTTCTCATTTTCCCGGATAGTCTGGATATAAGATTGCAACTCCCTGCGTACGGCCTCAAGCTTAAGGAGCGCCTGCTCTCGCCGGCCTATCTCAAGATGACGGGACTCCAGCCACCAGATGACACCGCCGCCGATAACGGACACTCCTATCGTTTCGAAAAGGGCATCCGCAACTTGAGGGGAAATAATGAGTGCCCGGGGCAGCATGGCGGCAATAGCGAGTGCCAGGCAGATGAACCCACCCCTCAACCCGAATACCAGACCGGCAAAGACGACCAGAGCCAGGAACAGGATACGCTCCACGCTATGGCGTCCAAGGCCCAGGATAGAATTAACTTCCACGTCCAGGAAAGGCATCTTCTCTGCGTAATGCAGAATGACACAGAAAATAAAGAGAACGATGAGTACCCAGAAAAGGGGATTACGCAGTACCGCCAGGTATCTCATGCTTCACGACTCCCCTGCTCTTCCAGAGTCAGCCAGCCTTTTTTCAGGCAATGGACTATTGCTTCAGTGCGTGAGTATACCCCGAGTTTATCGAAGATATTACGCCAGTGTGTCTGGACAGTGCGAGGCCCGATTGATAAAGACGCCGCTATCTGCTTGTTGCTCATTCCGTCAGCACCCAGCCGAACAACCTGGCGTTCTCTTTCACTCAGCAGGTCAACCTTCTCACGACTGGGTTTGGTCTGCGAATGCACTAATTGATTAAACAACGCCTTGGCGATGGCCGGATGGAGTACGGATTCACCGGCGTGAGCAGTACGGATCGCGTTGGTCAACTCCTTCCCCCGCACATTCTTCAGCAAATAGCCTTCTGCCCCGGCCCCGATAACCGCAGAGACAAACTCCGGGTTATCATAGGCCGTCAGTACCAGAATGCAGATACGGGGAAGGGCTTCCTTTATTTGCTGCGTGGCCTGAATGCCGTTCATCCGGGGCATGGCGATGTCCATCAGCACAACGTCCGGCTTCAGTTCCAGCACCTGGCGCACTGTCTCTTCGCCGTCCTCAGCCTCACCAACGACCTCCATGTCCACTTCCCGTGAGATGAGTTCGCGAAGCCCCTCTCGCACTACCGAGTGGTCTTCCGCCAGAAAAACTGTAATATTCTCCATCTCTACATAATTATACCACAGGGCTTATCTCACCATCCCTCAAATGGCATACGCAATTTGGCGCTTATCGGTAGTCTCTACGTAAGTTAGTATAAAAGTGTACACACTAATGGAATGTAAGGAGGCATGTAATGTCAGGAGGTAAGAAAGTCATAGTAGTCGATAAGGGAACAGAACTGACCAAGATTGCACAAAAGGCTGCCGAGCTCTCATCGTGGGAGTTAGCAATTGCAACTGATACCAAGCAAGCACGGGAACTGGCAGCAACCAAGAATCCGGGAATCATCATCCTGGGATACCTTGAACCTCAGGGTGAGGCTTTTCGTCTACACAAGCAGCTCAGGGAAAACGCGAAGACCGAGAGCATCCCACAGGTAGTGATAGACGTCGCTCCCGATGAGCAACTACAAAAGGGATGGCGTAAGGCTGACGGCCTGAGGATGGATGCAGAGCATTATCTTTGCATGCCGGTCAGTCCATCTGAGCTGGCAAAGGTTGTAGATGATGTCGCTGCACTCAATGAGGCAATTGGCGTAATCTAACCACCACTATTGGTAATCATGGAGGCGAAAAATGGGGAAGGATAAGAGGATTCTGATAATTGATAGCGAGCCTGATTTCCTGAAAGACACGGGGGCGGCTTTAAGCGACTTTTACACGGTAATTACGGCGACCAAGGCAGATGAAGGACTGGACAAGGCAGAGCGCGAAAGTCCCGATGCAATCATACTGGGATATCTGAAACCACGCGGCACTTCTTTCAAGGTCCACACAGAGCTTCGCAGTAGACCGTCGACGCGGGATATCCCCCTCCTGATAGTTGATGTCCGCCCCGAGGAGCACTCCCGGAAAGGGTGGAGGATGTTTGAGGGATTGAAAATGAACGCGGAGGACTATATCTCACGGCCAGTCGAGCTTGCCGAACTCACCAGTTCGATAGAAGGCATAATCCGCAGGACCTCTGTAGAACCTATGGGATTGAGAGAGGCGTCGGAGCAACTGGAGAAGGCACTGGAGCGTATTAACAAGATAGAAGAACTCCTTATAACGTAAGCAGTATGGAGGACGTAATGAAAGATATGGCAGAGGGAAACGGAAACGGAAAACCGAAAATCCTCGTGATAGGCAACGAGGCTGAATTTCTGGAGAAAGCGAAAGAATCGCTCGACGAGGCCGAATATGATGTCAGCCTGACATCGGACGAAGAAGAAGCCCTGAAGAAGGCACGGGAGGAAGCCCCCGATGCCATTATCCTGGGTTATATGGAACCCCGCGGTTCTGCCTTCAAACTTCACAGCGAGCTTCGAGAGGGTTGGCTGACCAAGAATATACCTTTACTCGTGGTCGATATTAACTCCGATGAGCATACACGTAAAGGGTGGCGGCGAGAAGAGGGGATGATGATGGATGCGGAGAACTACATTGCTATCTCCGGACAGGAATCCATCCCCGTTGCCCGCTTGCTGGACCCCGTCAGGATAAGAGAAAGAGTTAACGGGCGCCTCAAGGAGAGGGTAAACACGCTCAGCCAGGCCATCCTGGACCCCAGTACGTTCTGCGTTACCTGGGAGCAGATACCGGGAAGGGGAGCCCTGGAAACACAGCAGGGTGAACTCATTGATAATGCCCGAAAGGCAGCCAAGAGCGGTAAAATCCACGGTATGAGCGTCACCGATAACCCCGGCGGTAACCCGGCCCTCTCAACCGAAATGCTGTGTACTGAGATAAAGAAGCTGGGAATTGAACCCCTCGTCCACCTGGCCTGTCGTGACAAGAACCGAAATGAAATCGAGAGTATGCTCCACGGTCTGACGGCTGCCCAGGTAAGGAACCTGCTTATATTGACCGGCGACTTTCCGGCAAACGAGGCCTTCGGGGGAAAGTCCAAGCCCGTATTTGACCTGGACCCGATACATGTCCTGCAACTGATAGAAAAAATGAATGCCGGGCTGGAACACGAGGTTATGCGCCGAACGATGACACTGACACCCACGGAGTTCTTTGCCGGGGCCTGCGTTTCGCCCTTCAAGAAGACCGAGGCCGAACTGATGGGGCAGTACTACAAGCTCAAAAAGAAAATAGAGGCCGGCGCGAAGTTTATTATCATACAGGTCGGTTATGACGCCAGAAAGTTCCATGAAATCCTGCAGTGGCTTAAGGTAAACGGCTACGACATCCCGGTGCTGGCCAATATCTACATCCTGCCCCTCGGCACAGCCAGGTTGATGAACTCCAACGGCATTCCCGGATGCGTGGTCACCGATAAACTAGTGGCCGAGCTGGCCGAAGAAGCAAAGGCAGATGACAAAGGCAGGGCCAGCCGACTTCTCAGGGCAGCCAAAATGTATGCCATCGCCAAGGGCATGGGCTTCGCCGGTGCCCACATCGGGGGACACGGTGTAACCTACAAGATGGTCGAATATATCATCGACAAGGGCGAGGAGCTAGCGCCGCACTGGCAGGAGCTGGTAGCTGAGTTTGACTTCCCTCAGGAAAACGGCTTCTACTTCTTTGAGCGCGACCCCAGAACAGGACTGAACACCAATAACCCGGCCATGCGACCCCTGAAGCCCTCGAAGCCACTGATGTACCGCTTCTCACGGTTGGCACATAAACTCCTCTTCAACCCGAAGAGTATCATTCTCAAGGCATTTCAGCGCATCGCACCGCGTATAGACTCCTCACCACGAATGAAGAGGACATTCGGTTACTTCGAACATCTTGCCAAGGTAGCGCTCTTCGGCTGTATGAACTGTGGCGACTGCGCCCTGACCGATGTCGCTTACCTGTGTCCCATGTCGCAGTGCCCCAAGAACCAGAGGAATGCACCATGCGGGGGAAGCTATGACGGCTGGTGTGAGGTCTACCCGAACGAGAGGAAATGTGTCTGGGTGAAGGCCTACGAAAGGCTGAAGGCTTACAGGGAAGAGGACGAAATAGGCGACCATATCGTTCCGCCATGCAACTGGGAACTGTTTGAGACCCCCTCCTGGCTGAACTTTGCCCTGGGTAAAGACCACTCGTCAAAAAGTGTGGGGATAAAACCACCAGAAAAGAAGTCGCTAAAAAAGAAGACAACCACTGATTAAAATAGGTAAAGGTGGCCATATGCCTGGATGCCACTCAGGGATATGGCCACCAGGACTATCCATCAGGCAAGATGCACTACGGCCACATCACAAATTCGCCAACGAGCTCACTAACTATTAACCAGATTGCGATAAAGAGTAACAGCACTGCAAATAACCTTCTGAGCAAGCCCGTTCTCGTCTGTATAGAGAGACCGGAGCCGAGCCACCCCCCTACGAACGCAGCCGCCGCCAGGGGCAGGGCGATAAGGATATCGAATGACCCTCCGACGATATGCCCGCAAAGACCGGCAATTGCCGTAAAACCTACCATGAGAGCTGAAGTACCGATAGCTATCCGTACAGGCACGCTTCCCAGTAATACCATCGCCGGCACTTTAAAAACACCCCCCGATATACCAATCATACCTGCCATAAAGCCGGCGATAGTGGTAATGGGCATAAGCCAGGGCAACCGTACCATATAGTTGGAATCGCCCAGGGTCCGCTGCCAGTAGCCCCATCGGCGTACCGGGATACTCTCCCTCTCTACAATATCCCTGACCATGAAGAAACTCACCAGGACAAGCGCTGCCGCAAACACCATTTTCAGCGCCAGTGCATCGATATAGTTTGCCACCAGACCACCAATGAAAGCCATGACGAAGGTCGGGGGCTCGATTACTAGTGCTAGCTTCCAGTCAACATAGCTACGCTGACTGTACCTGATGAACGCCGATATTGACGTGCCCAGGATAACAAAGAGACTGGTGGTGACCGCATCGTGGATGCTCATCCCAAGTGCAAGGAGTATCGGCACATAGATAACGCCACCACCAATACCTACCATCGAAAATGCCGTGGATGCAGCCAGGATGGCGAAAGCAGCAATAATTACTGAAGCAACCGGCATATCACACTTCTGGCGTAAATACAGTACAGACCGCTATACATTAAACAGGAAGGTGATTACATCACCGTCCTGAACAGTATAAGTCTTGCCCTCCGTCCGTAGCAATCCTCTCTTGCGAGCTTCGGCGAGACTGCCGCACTTGACGAGGTCGTCAAAACTGATGACTTCTGCCCGGATAAAACCACGCTCCATGTCCGTGTGTATCTTCCCGGCAGCAACTGGCGCTTCCGTGCTGTCCGTCACCGGCCAGGCCCTGACCTCAGCCGAGGCGATGGTGAAGAAAGTGACCAGTCCCAGCAGTTCGTAGGAGGCACTGATAACCCGGTCAAAGCCGGATTCGGTCAGGCCAAACTCACCGCGCCAGGTGGCGGCGGTATCGCTATCAAGCTGGGCCAGCTCCATCTCCAGCTTACCACACAGGGCAATAACACGGCACTTCGGTTGCGAGAAAGTCGAACCCAGCTCTGCCTCCATATTCCTGGCATCCGGCAGGCTGTTTTCGCCGATGTTGACAACAATCAGCAGCGGCTTGGCAGTGAGGAACTGGAAATTACTGATGGCCTTTATCTCCTCCGGGGTCAATGTCTGCTCGCGGATAGGTATCTCATCCTCCAGGCCAGATTTTATCTTCGTCAGCAGTTGCTGCTCTCGCAGGACAAGCTGGCGCTCCGTCGGTTTAGCCCCTTTCAGAGATTCCTCAATTCTGCCCAACCTGCGCTCGATGATAGCCAGGTCGGAGAAGGTCAACTCCAGGTTCATCGTGGAAACGTCCCGGGCAACGTCCAGACTGCCTTCAGTAGCAGGGATGCTGTCATCCTGAAACTCACGGACAACGTTAATCAGAGCGTCAACCTTGCTCAACTGGGCCAGCAGCTGGCCTCCGATACCCTTGCCCTCAACCAAACCCTTAACGGAAGCGCCGATATCGATGTATGATACCGTGATTGGGACAGTCTTCTGGGGCTTAAGGACATCGGTCAGTACGTTAAGTCGCGAGTCGGCTACCCTGGCCACCCCCACATGCGCTACGCCTTCCTGCGGGTGCTTTGACGTGTCTGCTTCACCTGCCGTCAGGGCATTAAAAAGCGTTGTCCGGCCACTCTGGGGAAGTCCGATTATGCCGATTTCAATATTCATACCTGGCCTATACCACTACTGATAACGCCGGGAAGACGGATACTTTTAGGTATTTTACTCCCATTGGAACTGTGGCTCAAGGCAATGTGCTTACCAGTGTGATTGGTAACAGAGTATTCATAAAGCACCCCACCACTATCTGGCGGCGGAAGTCCCATCTTCTAGATTCCTCTCCCCGAGGAGAAAAGGGAAACATGGTAAGGGTAGCAAAACCCCGTCCGTGCTACCCTTCCCTGAGATAGCGGATTATCTCACGCGGACCGGGTGTTTTACCGTACATCAGCAGGAAGACACGGAAGGCCTTGGCCGCCAGGAAGATACCGCCCACAATACCCGCTATCATCAAACCGATGCTTAACAGCAACTCCCATAGCGGGATTTCTGACATACCGAGGCGAACGAAGACAGACATCGGGGCGGTAACCGGAATCAGGGTGAGTACCGTGCCGACCACGTGGTCAGGGTTGTCCCGGAGGAAAATGATGAAAATGTAGAAAGGCAGAACAGCCGGTAGCATCAGGGCTACCACCATTTGCTGGCTCTCCTTGGCATTAGCGCCGATGGCACCCATACCGGCCTCAATAACGGCGAACAACAGATAGCCCAGGATAAAATAGACTATCCCGAGAAGCAACATGTTTTCCGGTATCTTGAGCCCTGCCATTAACCCACCGACAACGTCCGAGGCCAGCTGCGTTAGTGTAATCAGCGAGACCAGCCAGACAATCACCTGAATCAGTCCAGCCGCACCGAGTCCGAGAATCTTCCCGGTGAGCAATTGCCGCGGAGAGACGGAAGAGAGCAGGACCTCCATGACCCGGTTCTCCTTCTCCTCACCCAGTCCCTGAAGCAGGTAACCCGATGAACTGCCGATGGACATTATCAGCAGGAAAGCGAATATCATAGGGACAAGGAAGGACTCGAATCCGCCCTGGTCTTCGGCTATATTGCCGGTCTCATCAAGCCTGATATTAGCCAGCAGCATTGGTATTTTCACCCGCTCGGCTATCTCCGGACTTGCCTGTCCTTCAAGAAGGTTACTCTGCAGGAACTTTGTCATGGCCGAACGGGTTGCCTCCGGGACCTCGAGCTCCTTTTCCAAGACATACCTGCTGACTATCCCCTGCGTCAGATAGTCCGGCGGAATGACAAAATACTCATCTATCTCCTCAACAAGCAGAGCACTTGTGGCCTCATCCTGCGAATTGAACGGGATAAAAGTAAGGTCGTCCTGAAGCGTATACTCACTGAACCCGCCGACCTCATCCACATAGCCAATCGTGGGAAATTCCTGCTCACCGGTGCCAACACCCTGGACAATCATGTAGATGCCAATAGCAGTAAAACCAATTAATGGAAAAACCACGGTCATGATAATGAAGCCTTTTCGCTTCACCAGCGTGAAAAATTCGTGTCTGAAAATCAGCAGCGTCTTGTTCATCGGTTTTCGTCCATGAATAGTATCTTAAATTACTTCCCCATAGTCAAGGAGCATGCCGTACTACTTACTTTAAATAAGTGGTCGCTGGGCATGCCACAATGATATTTATCAGTCTGATGAAGATACGATTGTCTTTCTGATATAATCACATCATAGTAATCACATCACAAAGGAAATCAAAATGGCCGAAATGAAGGAATTGGCTGAACAGCTAGACGAGTTAAGACCCTCCTTATCCGAGGTAGGAAATCCGCCTCATACATTTGCTGTCGAGCTTGCGGAGCAGGAGAATGAAACCAGTGTCCGTATCAGGTACGATATTTACCTGAATGCAGAAGGTGCGCAGGAGTTAATCGATAGAGTCAGGCTAAAAAGAAATAATGAGTCGTTGGAGGTTCAGAAGCTAAGGGACTGGTTTGCCCAGCTGAAACAGGAACGAGAAGAGGATGAGCTTTATAACCAGATACTGGACGGGATAGAGCTACATGTAGAAGAGCTTGATAAGGGGTTTATTGACGAAGATGACGAGGATGACTTTGGCTGGTGACTGCCGATAGAGCGCAGGCCGATCAGGATTTTCGATAGAAAGAACCGAGATTCAAACTCACAGCTAGGTTAGGCAGATTTCAACAAGCATCCCTCAGTTTTCAGCGACAACCTGAAGGAAGATGTCATGCAGGGGTGGGGTGGCTACCTCGAAACGACTTATGGTAATCCCCTTCTGTAGCAGTTGCGCCAGCACTTGCTGCGGAGTCGTGCCGCTGTCCAGAAAGAGTTCGGTGCGGCCATCGTGGTCCTGCCTCCTGGTGATGCCACTCACCTCTCCCAGCTCCCCTTCATACTCCAGCAGGACAGAGTTGTTCCGATAACGCGATTTAATCTCGGCCAGATTGCCATAGAGGACGGTACGACCCTCGTCTATCATCACAATGCGGTCGCAGAGCTCCTCGATGTCGTTCATCCGGTGGGTGCTGAGCACGATAGCCGTACCCCGATTCCGCAATTCGAGCACCATATCCTTGATACGCTCGGTATTGACTGGGTCCAGATTGGCAAAGGGTTCATCGAGGATAACCACCCTGGGTTCGTGGATAATGGTGACCAGGAACTGGACAAACTGTCCCATGCCCCGGCTCAGTTCCTTCACCTTTTTCTGTCTGTGAGAAAAGAGGTCTGCCTGCCGGAGTAGCTCGTCAGCCCTCTCCGCAGCCAGACGACTATCCATGCCTTTCAGTGTAGCCAGATAGACAAGTGACTCGACCACCGTCAGGTTCAGGTACAGGCCCCTTTCCTCAGGCAGGTAGCCGATGCTGTCCTTAACGACTTCACCGGAGCGTTCGCCGAGTACTTTAGCCTCTCCGGAGTCAGGCTTGATAAGATCCATGATTATGCGAATGGTCGTTGTCTTACCGGCACCGTTTGGGCCGATAAGGCCGAATATCTCGCCCTCACCGACGTCAAAGGAGACATCATTGACCACGGTCCTGTCACCGTAAATCTTTGACACGTGATTAACTTCAATATAAGGCATGAATTTCAACCTCTACAGCGCTCTCTACTATAATATCTATCGTAGCCAATATTGCCCGGGCTAACTGCTTCCGGCAGCCAGTATCTCAGCCATTTGCCTGCCCATTTTCCTGGATTCCTCAATCAACTCAGTCTGGGTCTTGGGGTCAACATCAGGCGCACCGGAATTTCCACTCAAAGTAAGTAACTCGGCATCCGCCCGTCTCACCAGTTTCTTTAGCTCTTCAACAGTCTGGTCAGCCCCGCGTCGCCCGGCAATGGCAATCAGACCAGCACACTTGGCACTTAATCCCATATCATGCCTGAAAAGGAAAAAGCTTCTATCCATAAAGGCTTTCATCTGTGCCGATATGGTACCGAAATAGACCGGACTGGCCAGAATAACCCCGTCCGCCTGGCTGAATTTCTCCAGAATCCACTGGCCATCATCCTTCTGCTGACACTCAGGAAATGAAGCACAATTCTCGTGTGCCTGGCAGGGACCGACCTTGTACTCGTTCAATACTATTTTCTCGGTTTCAATTCCGCGGGAAGCCAGCTCACCGAGTGCCTGGTCGATAAGGTAGTTGGTGTTACCATGAAGTCTCGGGCTACCTCCGATAGCAACGACCTTCATCTTAACCTCCACACTATTTTTAAATCGGGCAAACAGAACAGGTCTTATCGACCCGTTCTATGTGATTATAAAAAACAAACGGCCCCATAATCAAATAAGAGCCAATATCTGTTAGGTAGAAGTGGTTTACTGGTGTTGGCCCTTTACCCCGCCTGCCAAAGCCTTTTTATACCGACTTTGCTACATAAAACCATGGGCACCCATTGACTTTATATGGCGTCATTATTGCCACAAAGCAACCTCTATTATAGAATGTGTTCGTTCTGATAGTGTCGAGGGTAACCAAGATAGCCCGGTCCTCAAAGAATCTCGCTAAGTGTAAACGGTGTGCCTCGGCTCTCTTGTCAGGGGAATCGAAGGTAGACGAAAGGAATCCTACAAGGCTATGAAAGCAAATCAAGAGACAGAAATTGCGGCGATGAATGTCATAAACCAGTTCGCCGAAGCATTCGCCAGGCGCGACCTCAAAGCAATGATGGCGCTGTATGCCCCAGACCCTGATGTAGTTGCCATTGGCACAGGGGGTGATGAGAAGCGCATCGGACCGGCTGATATCAAGGCCCTTTTCGAACGCGACTTTGCGCAGTTCGAGGACGCATCCTTGGAGGTTGGCCGGCATTCAGTTTCAGCGGCAGGTTCAGTGGCATGGGTAGCAGCAGATGCCATTGTCCACACAGACACCGGAGACCGGAGAATTAATTTACCGGTCCGATTGACTGTCGTGCTGGAGCGACGGGGAGACAGGTGGTTTATCGTACAGTTTCACGGATCCACGCCGGCTGCCGGGCAAAAAGAGGGTGAAGCATTCCCGACATAGTAGTATAATGTGAACGCTGACAAAGCTGACAAAGGAGGACTAACCGATGGAATGGGGAATGGCAAACCGTTTAGCACAACTGATTCAGAAAGACGGGCATGTCCTTGTCCTGCCGGTAGACCACGGCTACTTTCAGGGCCCCACCCGCAAGCTGGAGGAGCCGGGTAAAACAATCGAGCCACTCCTGCCATACGCCGACGGCCTTTTTATCACCCGCGGCGTGCTACGCTCATCAGTCGACCCCGAATTCTCGAAGCCAGTTATTCTAAGAGTATCCGGCGGCACCAGCATGGTCGGTAAAGACCTCGCCAACGAGGGCATCACTACCAGCATGGAGGAGGCAATCCGCCTTAACGTCTCGGCGGTGGGCCTGTCTATCTTCGTCGGTAGCGACTACGAGAAGGAGTCCCTCCTCAACCTCTCAAAGCTCGTCAACGAGGGAGAGAGATACGGCATACCGGTGATGGCCGTTACCGCAGTGGGACGCGAGCTGGAGAAGCGTGACGCCCGCTACCTGGCTATGGCCTGCCGCATCGCCGCCGAACTGGGAGCGCGGGTAGTCAAGACCTACTGGTGCGAGGAGTTTGATAAGGTGGCCACGGGTTGCCCTGTCCCCGTCATCCTGGCCGGTGGCCCGCAAGTCGATACCGAGCGCGAGGTCTTCGACTTCGTCTATGACGGTATCCAGAAGGGCGCTATCGGCGTAAACCTGGGGAGGAATGTCTGGCAGAACGAGCACCCGATAGCTATGATTCGGGCGATACGGGCGGTCGTCCACGACAAGGCGACCCCGCAGGAGGCCGAAGAACTTTACAATGGCCGGAAACAGGAAAGCTGACATACCATGAGCAATACGATGCGGGTGGCCATGTGGTACAACAACCGGGACGTGCGTATCGAGGAGGTGCCTGTCCCGGAAATCGGGCCCGGCGAGCTGCTGGTACGCATCGAGGCCAGCGGTATCTGCGGCAGCGATGTCATGGAGTGGTACCGCCTCGACCGTGCCCCGCTGGTGCTGGGCCACGAGATCGGCGGACAGGTCGTCGAGGTGGGCGAGGGTGTGTACAATTACCAGGTGGGCGACCGTGTCACAGCAGCCCATCATGTCCCCTGCAATGTTTGCCACTACTGCCTGACCGGCCACCATACCGCCTGCGAGACCCTGCGTCAGACGAATTTCCACCCGGGCGGCTTCGCCGAGTACGTCCGCCTGCCGGAAATCAATGTCGACCGCGGGGTGTTCCTGTTACCCGATAACATATCTTATGAAGAGGCTGCTTTTGTTGAGCCACTGGCCTGCGTACTGCGCGGGCAGAGGATTGCCCGTGTAGCTCCGGGCAGCAGCGTGCTCGTCATCGGCAGCGGGATTGCCGGACTGCTCCACGTAATGCTGGCCCACAGCCTGGGGGCGGGGCGGATAATAGCCACCGATATCAGTCATTACCGTCTGGAAGCAGCAAAACGTTTCGGGGCCAATGATACCATTCACGCCAGCGAAGACGTACCGGCCCGACTCCGCGACATTAATGGCGGGCGCCTGGCCGACACCGTTATCGTCTGCACCGGTGTCGCTCCCGCCATCGAGCAGGCACTTCACTGTGTGGACCGCGGGGGGACTGTCCTACTCTTTGCCCCCACCGACCCAGGTGTCACCATCCCGCTATCGATAAACGACCTTCTCTTCCGTAACGACATCACCATCACCACCTCTTATGCCGGCAGCCCGGCCGATTACCAGACCGCCGTTGACCTGATTGCCGCCGGTACCGTGCCGGTGCGCCAGATGATAACCCACCGCTTCGGGCTGGCAGATACTCAGGAAGGTTTCCGTCTGGTCGATGAAGCGGATGAGTCCATCAAGGTCATCATCGAGCCACAGAGATAGCTATTCGATACAGGGATGTCGCCTCAGGAAGTCAATGATCACATTAGCGCTCTGTTCAACCGCCTCAAGGAAAAAACCGTGACCTATCCCCTCCAGCATAACAAGTTCGGCATTGGGTATCCTCGAAGCAAGCAGCCTTGAATTCTCTGGAGAAACCATCTTATCGGTATCCCCGCAAAGAACCAGGGTGGGAGCTTTAATCTCGGGGAGACGGCCATAGTTATCATAGTTTATTATAGCTTCGTACTGAGCTATCAGAGCATGGATAGGCGTAATATATTCCGTTACCTTCGTAATATACTGGTCAACAATATCTTTTTCGCTTCTGATGAACTCTTGACTAACCAAGAAATTAAGCATTTCCCTCTCATGCTCTTCAGGCGTCTGCTGCTGGATAAGCTCAAAGTCGTGCAGGAAGTTTCCAGCGGGTTTATCCAACTTAACAAGGTTGGGAATTCCGCAGTGAGTGCCCCCCAAGATAAGACTCGATACCCTCTCCGGGTAGCGAAGAACAAGCTGTTGGGCGATGCACCCGCCCATAGAGATGCCAAAGATATGAGCAGTATTAATGCCGACAGCATCAAGCAATCCGGCGACATCATTTGCCATAATCTCCATTGTATAGGGGATATCGGGCTTACCACTTTGACCGGTGCCCCGATTGTCGAAAGCGACTACACTGTATTCTAGGGATAATAAAGGAATCAACCGAAACCAATGCCCTATATGACCACCATATCCCATAATCAGGACTAGCGGTTCGCCCTCTCCGTGAGTTTCGTAGTAGATGTTAACGTCACCTACTTTAACTGTGGGCATTTTGCCCTCCTAAGTCATTCGGTGTCGCCTCAGGAAGTCCAGCGTTATCCGGTCTGGTTCATCTCCTGCCTCGATGAGTATATGTCCCGCACCCGGGAATATCACCAGTTCGGCGTTCGGTATCCTTGACGCCATAATACGAGCGTTTTCTACCGGGACCAACCGGTCGGCATCCCCGTGGATTATCAGAGTAGGCGCTTTGATCTCCGGCAGGCGCTCGTAAATATCGGTAGTACAGGACACCTGCTGTTGTCTCCTGATACCCTGTGAAGAGGCATACTGTTTCAGCCGCTCGGTCTTCATTCTTTGTATGACGCCCGGATTTCTGGCAGCGAACTCCGGTGTCACACACAACCGCATCATGGTTTCGGCCCTTTCTTCAGGGTCTGCCATCGCCGGACTGGAAAGAATCTTCGCAACCTCAGCATCCGGCTCGACCATGTGCGGGCCCCCGCAATGTGTCACGGATAAAACGAGGCTTCTCACCCTATCAGGATAAAACAGGGCAAATAACTGGGCTATGCCTCCCCCAAGCGATGCACCAAAAACATGCGCTGAACTAATATCAATGGCATCAAGTAATCCGGCAACATCTCCGGCCATCATCTCCATGGTATAGGGAATATCGGGGGCATCAGTCCGGCCTGCCCCCCTATTATCAAAAAAAACCAAACGATATTCTGGAGAGTATATCGGGATTAGCTCGGTGTAAATCTCGGTGGTCACGGCAGCGCCATTTATCATGACCAGCCATGTCAAGGCACAAAAAGCGGAGTAATATGAAGGAAAATGCCGATTTTGACCTAATTTACCCTTGACATCGGCCAGAGAATAGCTTACCCTAATGAAGATTATCTCATTAAGGGGGGAGCACCGATGGAAGCATACTGCATGAAGTGTCGCGCTAAGAGAGAAATGAAAGACACCAAAGCCATTACCATGAAGAATGGTAAACCAGCCACTCAGGGCGTCTGCCCAAGATGCGGCACCAAGATGTTCCGCATTGGCAAAGGCTAGAGCCAGAACAGCCTCAGAACACTGCTGATTACGATTACAGCGCCGGTGTAATGCCGGCGCTGTCGATTACCTGATAAGAGACCTGCCGAGCAGCTCATTACCTATGTTTTCTCCTTCTCCTCTGTGCTGAAGTCGAGCGCTATCGAGTTCATGCAATAGCGCTGACCTTCCGGCAGTGGACCGTCATCGAATACATGACCAAGGTGGGCATCACAGCGCGCGCACCTGACCTCGGTGCGGGCCATACCAAGGCTATTATCCGGTGCCGTTTCCACCGACTCTGGTGAAATTGGCAAGCGGAAACTCGGCCAACCGGTACCAGAATCATACTTTGCCTCGGAGCTGAACAGCCTGTTGCCACAGCACACACAAGTGTAGACACCCTTGTCCTTGGAATTGTAGTACCTACCGGAGAAAGCAGGTTCGGTACCGCCACAACGGGCGACCTCGTACTGCTCGGGCGTTAGCTGCCGGCGCCACTCGCCGTCGCTTTTTACCACTTTTTCCATATTTTCACCCTGAAAAGCTTCTTAGCCCACGGGCACCAGGTACAGCTTACCGCCCTCACCGGCCTCTTTGACCATTTCCGAGTGCATCAGGGGTACGAGCTGGACCTTCAACTCTGTCTCAGAGAGTCCCAGCCCTTCCATCACCTCTTCCCTGGTCACCCTGCCCCTACTCTTAACAAAATCGTAGACACTCCGTTCGAGCTCGGTGAGTTTTTCAGCGCGCTTCATACCCGGCTGTACTCCGGAACGCTTGTCGACATAGGTCGCCCACGGGTCACACTCCTTCATCGACAGTCCGGTGTCCATCAGGCAGTCTTCACAAAATACCTTGCCCTGATATATGTAGCTCTGGTTCTCGGTCAGTTCGCGATGACAACGGTTACACTCCACGGTTATCACCCCCCTACCTCATAATGTACCTGCCCTATTTTACCATTACTCATACAAGTGCCATCAAGCAGCCATTTAATCCCGCAGTATATATTAATCATTATGTTAATCAGATACATTATTGCGCCCCGGAATCAAGCCAAGTATAATGAGCCTGAGGTCAACCACAATGTCCCCTTTGGATTTCCCCAGAAGCGTTCTGGTAGAGACTACCCTGCGGTGTCCGGCCGACTGTATCTTCTGTCCCAATAAGAAGATAACCGACCGTCCCATAGATATGCCCTGGGAACTGTTCACAAAGATAGTTGACGATTGCCGGGGAAAAGGTGTTACAGAGTTTCATCCCTTCATAAACGGCGAGCCGCTGGCCAGCCCTTACCTGGAAGATTCCCTCGATTATATTTCTCGAAATTTACCAGAAGCAGCTGTTCACATTTACACTAACGGCTATCTCCTTGATGATTCAACGGCTTCGATTTTGCTGCGGTGTCGCAATGTACGCGAGGTCCACTTCTCCATCGACGGTTTCTCCAAGCAGGTCTATGAACAGCACCGTCGTGGACTTGTCTACGAGCGTGTAATCGCAAATGTCAGGAGCTTCCTGGACAGGCTCAGGCATCATCCGGAACGGATAGCCACGCGTGTGGTCTTCACCATGACGCCCGATAACGAAGGAGAGGTAACGGCCTTCCGCCGCTTCTGGGATGGGCTGGTTGATATGGTTGATGTGTTGCCGTGTGATGGCCGTGGAGGCGAAGGCCGGTTACCGGCTTTTATGGATGCACAAAGGCTCGGCTGTTTCCAGGTTACGGACCGCACTTATATTCTATCTGATGGTACTGTAGTGCTTTGCTGCAAGGACTGGGCTGGCTATACGGCGCTCGGGAACGTAAAAGATGAGTCACTGCAGTCTATCTGGAACTCCCCGGAGTACCGACGCCTGCGTGACGATATAGGCCAGGGTAGAATCGCCGATTGCGAGGTCTGCCGCCGGTGCGTGTCCGATAAGCTTTAGGCGCTATTTGCCTTGTGCCCCTTCACAATCAGCATGATGTGCTGCGGTACTATCTCCTGCGTTTCCGCAATCTCGCCGGTGTGCTCCGTCATGATTTTATCGATAGTGAGTGTGACCTCGGGTAACTCCGTGTTGTAGTCGTGGAAACCAAGGACACCGCCTTCGACCAGATTTTGCCAGATAATATGAAAATCGTTACGTACGTAGTCCGGATGGTGATTACCATCAATAAAACCGAAGATAAACTTCTGCTCCGGAGGAAAGGAGACCGCCTTCGAGTCCTGTCTGATAGTGACAATGTTGTCCAGACCTCGGACAGCTTCCTCATAGACATCAAGCTGTGAACGCCCTTGGAGGAAAGCCAGGTAAATATCGGACATCCTGATACCATCGGGCGTTGCCGTATCGTCGACGTCGGGATTAAAGATGTCAATGGCGAAAATGCGTTTGTCGTGCTTACGAGCATACCTGGCCAGCTTGGCAGTACCGCCACCCACGAAGGAACCGATTTCAACCAGGTCCCCCTCCAGCCTGTGCAGCGAGCGTGCCTCTATAAAATCAAGTAGTACCTCATAGCCAACGAAGTCAATGGCTAGAGCTTTTCTGGGGTACAGATTTCGTAGGAATTGGCGTAGACTCTGCATCTGGGTCTATCTTAGAGAAGATTCAGTATGGTCGATTCGGAGTCGGCAAGTACTGCCAGTATTACGCCGGCGGCTGTCCAGGTGGTCTTTTCGTCCGGGGGATATATTATTTCCTCCGGTAGCCTGATTCCCGTCCAGAAACCGCCGTCTGTGTCCTGCATCGGCAGTACCCAGTCCAGCAGGGTATCGGCTACTTCGATTTCACCAATACCGACCAGTGCCATCGCCAGCTCACAGGTCTCGGCAACGGTAACCCAAGGCTGGTCAAGCGAACATTTGCATCCCCAGCCATCGACGACAAACTCCGGCCACTGTCCCGCAAGGTGCTGGACAGCCTCTTCGCCAGAGACCATCCCCGTGAGTACAGGATAGTACCAGTTCATTGCATAACCACGCCGGTTATCACCTTGGACATCGAAAAGTTCGGGGTGTTCCCTGATAGCCCAGGCCAACCTAGTGGTTGCCCTCTCCCAGTCTGGGCGGTCAGACCCAAGCGTCCCGGCAATCTTTACCGCGCTGGTGATGCTCTGACAGATGCAACTCGAGCCCGTCAGCGGTGCACTCGGCCAGGGTATGTCCTGATAATCGAGTGCCCAGTAGACTTCCCCGGTCGGCTGTTGCAGGCTCAGCGTGAAATCGATGCCCTTTTCCACCACCGGCCACATATCATGGAGAAATCGTTTATCTCTGGTTACCACATAGTGGAGCCACACCCCGCTGGCTACATAGGCGCTGTGGTTGGTGTCCTTGGCAGGCTCCTTCCGTTGATCGTCATGGTAGGTATACCACCAGCTCCCGTCAGGGTTCTGTATTTCGGCCAACCAGCGATAAGCCTTCACGGCAGGCTCATGCATCCCGCACATGTCCAGAGCAATGGCACACTCGACGTGGTCCCAGGGGTCGGTCACGCCGTTCTCATACCAGGGGATAGCGCCGGAAGGCAGCTGGCGGGCAACAATGAATTCACCGATATTATCGATAAAACGCCGCAGGTGCGAAGTCGTCATCCTGGAGCTAAGCATCGGTATCCCCCCAATGGTTCTTGCGAGCATAGAGGACGACACTCTTGG
>SMTZ1_10014643_pt1 | contig 19518 bp, 15 predicted proteins | sample DeeMarSWOR136_30_FD_25667 | JGI IMG/M metagenome (IMG submission 25667)
GGATGTTCTTCCGAGAGAACACCGAAGGCGCCTACATTATGGGCAGTAAGGGAATCAACGTCACCGAAGACTTAGCCTTTGACTTTAAAGTCATAACATCCCAGGGTGCAGAGAGAATCATCCGACTGGCGTTTGATTATGCCAAAAAAAATAATATCAACAAAGTGACAATCGTGACCAAAGCGAATGTCGTCAAGACATCGGATGGAAAATTCCTGGATATGGGCTACAAGATTGCTAAAGAATACCCCGAAATAGAGACTGACGACTGGTACATCGACATCATGACCGCAAAGCTCGTTGATCCTAAACGCAGAACTCAGTTTAGAGTAATCGTCCTCCCCAATCTCTACGGGGATATCCTGACCGATGAAGCTGCTGAATTCCAGGGAGGAGTCGGGACTGCCGGAAGCGCTAATATCGGCAAACAGTATGCCATGTTCGAAGCCATTCACGGTTCTGCCCCCCGTATCGGATATCCAGATAGAGCCAAAAACCTGGAAATGGCTTTGGATATCTGTGGCCAATACGAGAAAAAACTGGTCCTCACAGGCCGGGATACTGGCGCAACAGGCGCAGAACTCGCTGACTATCTCATGGAAACTCTCCAGGATCCTGACTTAAAGGAGAAGTGGGAAAGCTACATCAAATAGACTTGAGCCGTCTAGAAAATGGAAGTTGGCTACTTTTCTTACACAATGAAGCCTGTGCCCTATCGCAACATCAGAAAAATGGGACAGCCATACAGTGTTCTTTTTGAGGAAAGGGGCCTGTCCCCCTATTCTTCTGACCAGTCAGAAGAGGCAGCCTCTCACTTGACGCCTAAGAATGATAAAAAGAGACAAGGCACTTTTAAAGAGTGCCTGTCTTTTTTTTTGTTTCCGATTGAACTTCTTCTTGACTGCAAAAATAATATGAATTATATTCAGGTATCAATTAAGCAGGGTTTCCTGAAGAGCAATCCGAAATTTTAGGCACTAGAGACTCAAAAGAGGTTAAATAGCACATAAACAATACAAAGAGGAAATGCGCGAATGAAATAATTTTCATTCTCTTATAATCAAATATAACAGGAGGTTTAATAATGAGGAAAAAAATTACAGTCGTTGGAGCCGGTCACGTTGGAGAAGTCACTGCATTCAAGATTGCTGAGAAAGAGCTTGGCGATGTCGTCCTACTCGACATCATCGAAGACATGCCCATCGGAAAAGGACTGGATATTCGCGAAGGCGGACCGGTCGGGAAATACGACTCCGCCATCATCGGCACAAACTCCTATGCTGACACCAAAGACTCTGACATCGTGGTGATCACTGCCGGAAAACCCAGGACGCCGGGAATGAGCCGCGATGAGCTGGTCGACTCAAACGTCAAGATTGTGAAGCCTGTGACTGAAGAAATCATCAAGCACTCCCCCAACGCTATGCTACTGATCGTCTCCAATCCCCTCGATGCCATGGCCTATACAGCCTTCAAGGTTAGCGGATTCCCGAAAAACAGAGTCTTCGGGATGGCCGGGATACTTGACACCACTCGTTTCCGTACATTTCTCGCCATGGAAATCAACGTTTCAGTCGAGAGTATTCAGGCACTCGTCCTCGGAGGACATGGAGACACCATGGTTCCTATTGCACGATACACAACAGTCTCTGGAATTCCCGTGTCTCACTTTATCCCTCAAAACAGGCTCGATGAAATCATCGACAGGACCAGAAAGGGTGGCGGTGAGATCGTTAAATACCTGAAAACAGGAAGCGCTTATTATGCGCCCTCGCTCGCTGTTGCAGAAATGGTGGAATCCATCGTTAAAGACAAAAAGAAGATACTCCCCTGCGCGGCCTATCTGGAAGGAGAGTACGGGATCAATGGCATATACTTTGGAGTCCCCATCAAATTAGGCGCCAATGGAGTCGAAGAGATCATAGAGATTGACCTCATAGATGAAGAGAAAGAAATGATCAAGAATTCTGAGGCAGCTGTCCGTACAGTCATCGACTTGCTTAAGCTTTAAGGAGAATGGCTGAACACAGAATCGAAACTCCGGTTTCAGATGAAATTGTCGAGAAACTGCGGGCTGGAGACAAAATCTTTATCACGGGTTACCTCTATACAGGGAGGGATTCCGCTCATAAGAAACTGATTGAGCTTGTGGAAGAAGGAAAGGAGTTGCCGATAGATGTCAAGGGCCAGATCATCTATTACGTGGGGCCCACTCCCGCTCGTCCGGGAAAACCCATAGGGTCTGCGGGGCCAACCACCAGCTACAGGATGGACTCCTTTGCCCCCACTCTTCATTCTCTCGGTCTCAAAGGCACGATCGGAAAAGGATCCAGGAATGAGGAAGTCAAGGAATCCTTAAAGAAACACAAAGCCGTCTATCTCGCTGCCGTGGGAGGAGCCGGGGCTCTTATTTCGAAAAGCATCGAAGAAGCCGAAGTCATTGCTTATCCAGAATTGGGCCCTGAAGCCATCAGGAGAGTCAAAGTCAAAGATTTCCCCTGTATCGTCATTAATGATATGTACGGCGGCGACCTGTATGAAGAAGGGAAGAAGAAGTACAGAAAAGAGTAATAAAAAGTCGAATAACTCTCTTCAAGTGAGGATCTGACTCCGCTTTCTTCCAGACAGAAATCTGGAGCTTTAAGAAGACATCTCTCGTCTGATTACAAAACGGATTCAAGCAGGCAGTTGAACGACTCCATTAAAGGATAAAGACAATGAAAATTCATGAGTATCAAGCCAAACAAATCCTCAATAAGTACGGAGTTCAAATCCCTAAGGGAGAAGTGACTGATGACCCCTCCAAGGCCCGGGAAATCGCAGATAAGATCGGTCCAAATGTTGTACTTAAAGCCCAGGTGCATGCGGGCGGACGAGGCAAGGGAGGTGGAATCAAGCTTGCGAGCAGCTCTGAAGAAGCCGAAAAAATTGCAAAGGAAATGATCGGGATGACTCTGATCACCCACCAAACAGGGCCGGAGGGAAAACTCGTGAAAAGAATCCTTGTCGAAGAAGCTCTGGATATCGACAGAGAGTTATATATCGGAATCGTTATCGACAGGGCCAAGGAAGCACCGGTTGTCATGGCTTCTTCAGAGGGCGGCGTCGAGATTGAAAAAGTCGCAGCCGAGACTCCGGAGCTGATCTTCAAAGAATACATCGCCAGGAATCTCGCCTTCAAGTTGGCACTCGCAGGAGACACCTTTAAACAGGCTGTCAAGTTCATCACGAGTCTCTACAAAGCCTTCGAAGCGACAGACGCCTCCCTGGCTGAAATAAATCCCCTGCTCGTAACTAAACAGGGTAATATCCTCGCCCTGGATGCCAAAATGAATTTTGACGATAATGCCCTCCCCCGGCATCCCGACATCAAAGAAATGAGGGACCTGGATGAGGAAGAACCCTTGGAGGTAGAAGCCTCCAAATTCGACCTGAACTACATCAAGCTGGACGGGAATGTCGGCTGCATGGTCAACGGGGCTGGATTAGCCATGGCAACCATGGATATCATCATGCACTCAGGAGGCATGCCGGCCAACTTCCTCGATGTCGGAGGCGGTGTTTCGGAAGAGGCTGTCCAGAATGCGTTCAAGAGATGAAGACGTCAAGGCCGCACTGATCAACATCTTTGGAGGTATTGTCCGCTGCGATTTAGTGGCGAGCGGCATTGTGAAAGCCGCCAAAGAATTGAGTCTTACTATTCCAATGGTCGTCCGACTCGAGGGAACAAACGTCGAAGAAGGAAAGAAGATCCTCAAAGAATCGGGACTCTCCTTTTTCCCGGCAGAGTCGATGAAGGAGGCGGCTGAGAAAGTCGTTCCCCTTGCCAAATAATGAGTGACGAAAGGAGCAGAAAATGAGTATTATTATCGATGAAAAAACGCGGGTTGTGGTCCAGGGAATCACAGGTGGAGAAGGAACATTCCACACTCAGAGGATGCAGGAATACGGAACGGCCGTGGTTGCCGGTGTCACTCCGGGCAAGGGAGGAACATCCCATCTCGAAGTTCCAGTTTTCAACTCTGTCGCCGAGGCCGTGGAGAAGGAAGGCGCGAATGCCTCTGCTATTTTTGTACCTGCTTTCTTTGCGGCTGATGCGGTCATGGAAGCTGCCGCCGCTGGGATCAAATGCATCGTATGCATCACCGAAGGAATCCCAACTTTTGACATGATCAAGGTGAAATCATTCCTCAAGGATAAAGACTGCTGTATGATTGGACCCAACACGCCCGGTATCATATCCCCCGGAAAATGCAAAATCGGAATCATGCCCGGTCACATCCACACTCCCGGTTCGATAGGCATCATCTCCCGGTCAGGGACTCTCACCTATGAAGCCGTGGACCAGGTGACACAGCTCGGATTCGGACAATCGACAGCCATCGGGATAGGTGGTGACCCTATCGTCGGGCTTAAATTTATTGAGCTCCTGAAACTCTTTAAAGAAGACAAAGACACAGACGGAGTTATCCTTATCGGCGAAATCGGAGGCACAGCCGAAGAAGAAGCAGCAGAATACATCAAAGCCGAATTCACAAAGCCCGTGGTGAGCTTTATTGCAGGCCAGACCGCTCCTCCTGGACGAAGGATGGGTCATGCGGGTGCAATCATCGCTGGAGGAAAGGGAACAGCCAAAGAAAAAATGGAAGCCCTGGAGGCCGCAGGAGTTTATGTCGCCAAGAGTCCGGCTGAGATAGGTCAAAAGGTCAAGGAAGCCCTGAGCTGACAATAATAAAAAGAAAATCTAACGAATTAGAAACAGAATGCTCCGGCTTTTGGATTCAAAAACTCGCATCTTTTTCCCCATCGAGGAAAAAGATACTCGGTTTCAGGTTTCGCTCGGGATCAGGCCTTGTTAGAGTTGATACTGGTCAGGCTTAAATCAGGTCTCAATCATGAAATCAAGATAAGGCCTGACCCCAACTCTGCCTTCAAACGGTTTTTTTCACGCATAAGCCTTCGCAGAATAGGATTACTGATTTCGCTGGGGCAAAGTCTGCGTGTTTTCGATGCACTCAGTCTGATCTATAGTATCTCCTGTTATTACGGATTTGGAGATACTTTCCACGATTCTTCCTGGTTTGAAATGCGACTCGAACAAATAGTATAATAATTCGAGCCTTGCGGACTGACCACTTAAAACAGCCGTTGAGCATCCGACTCCACAGATAAAAAATGAGTCGCCTTAAAATCATTCTCTTCGTGATTCTCTCTCTTTTTTGTGTTGTTTGCCTGATATCTATTTACCAAATTGGGTATTCCGGGACATCAGCTTCTATTCCTTCAGAAAACAAACCTTTTTCACTCCAGCCAGAACCTTCTGGAAAAGAAACAGAAATTCAAGTGGACAAACAATATCTCTTGGGAAAATTCGAGCCTGCTCAGAAGAAAGACTTCGTCAAAATTGACTCAAAATATACAGAAAATCGTCGTTTGTATTTAAGAAAAGAGACCTATGTGGCTTTCATCCGAATGCACGATGCCGCTCTTCAATCCGGTATAAAGCTGATTATTATTTCAGCCACTCGGAATTTCAACTCTCAAAAATACATATGGGAAGGAAAATGGACTGGAAGAACGCCTGTTGATGGAAAAAATCTCGCCGAAACGGTGAGCGACCCCGTAGAAAGAGCCAGAATCATCCTCAGATTCAGCTCTATGCCAGGAACGTCCCGGCATCATTGGGGAACGGATATTGATTTGAACTCGCTCAACAACAAATATTTCTCAACAGGAGAGGGAAAAAATACATACATCTGGCTCACAGAAAATGCCTCTGATTATGGTTTCTGCCAGACCTATACCCCGAAGAATTCCACACGGCCCACAGGGTATGAAGAAGAAAAATGGCACTGGTCTTACCTCCCGCTGGCCAGATCGTTCCTAGATCGATACAGTCAAAAAGTCAGTTACGATGACTTAAAGGGTTTTCTGGGGTGGGAGACAGCAAAAGCATTAAGAGTCATTGAAGGCTATGTCCAATCCATCAATAAGAACTGCAAATGATGGACATCAGGCGCAAAAGACAGAGTGATTTCCTCCCTATCTACCTCTTCCATTTTTTATAGGATATGATGGGCAAATTTTTCTTTCCTGCATACCTGAAGAAAGAAAAGATATCCCCAGCTTCGGGAACGAGTTCGAACTTCCAGTAGCGGATCAACCCGTATTGCGATTCAGGCTCGAGAAGACATGGAATCAGGTTAGCTCCCGCTTGAGCACAGCTCACATAAAAATCCTCTCTTTTTACGATTGTCTGGAGACTCTTCTTCTCTACCTCTATTTCCTGAGGAGGAAGGTAATCATATCCAGCGGGAACTACAGTTCCAGCCTGGTAAACCTCGACTTCAAGAGTGGTGTCCTTGGTGAAAATATCCACCTCTAGACCATGGCGGAGCAGAGTTTCCACCACATCCTGGTGCCTGGCCGGGATGATGTACCCTAAAGGTCTGGGGACACTGAGAGCCGGCTCCACATTTGGGAACCAATTCTTTTCAACTTCCTTGACGACCTTTAAGGTTGAAGGATAGGGATAAGGTTCGAAATCAGCCCGAGTGAGGGATTCGCCAGCTTTCTTATCTACTTTGAGAATCCCTCTGATTGGAGACTCCGAACTCTCGAAGCTATCTATTGTCAACTCCGGTTCTCTTTCGCTCCTGGTATACTTCATCCTCAGATGAACTAGATCTTCCTGAGAAAAAGCCCTGGCTCGCTCCACGAGATCTTCTCGGAGACTTCTCACCATAGAAACGATCTCTGATCCATGTTCCGCAATGCTTTCGGCCAAAAACCTGATCCCAAAATACTGCCATCTCGTCCTTTCTCTCAAAGTCTTAACATCGTGGCGGGACGCTCCTTCCTGAATAAAAGAGAGAGTCTCATAAATCCCCAAGCTGTTCCGACCATCATTAAGGTCTGTGGTGCTAAATCGCTTCATCATTTCCCTCTCGCCCATGTCTTCCGCTCGGTAGCTCACTCCAGCAGAAGAATCTATTCCCATACGCTGAGTGACAAGATACTCATGGAAGGTGATGTTCTTTTTTCTCAGTTTTTTCTCTACTTCAGCTAAAATCGTATTTTGGGAAATTTCTTGAAGCCAGGGATGAATATTGACGTTGGATACACAACCGATGGAAACCCGGTAGAAGTCATCTCCCTTCTCATGAATATCCAGAGTGACCTCAGGCATCCAGGACCTGAAAACACGATGGATAGCCATAACTTCAGGGGACTCCAGCTTGACATGATCTCGATTCAAATCCAGATCCTGCTCGTTCTGGCGCTGGTCATACCAATTCCCGTAAGGATTAGCTTGGGGGATAACCAGAAAATTGACTTTTTTGAGTAAAGACTTCATCTCCCCGACAGAAAGGTCTCTGATCAACCACAAGACAGCCTCTTTGGCTGATTGTTCATTTCCATGCTGAGACGCCACAATCAGGAAGGACGGCTTCTCAAGGTTGAGCTTATGAGGACAGTCTGCCCCTTCTTCCGTGATTATACACAGGTAAAGGTCTTTCGAAGGATAATCCTTGACCTCTATTGTCTGACCGATGATCCGGATTTCCAGCTCCTTCGATAGTTGATCCAGCTGGCTTAAAAACCTGCTCACCTCTTCATGTTGACTGTACCGAGTGAAGTTTGTCTCTTCGGCCGGAGTTTTAACGGCTCTAGCCAGCAGTACAGTGACATAGAGAGAGAAGACAAAAATGACGAAAACCAATTTTTTGAAATATCTTGTATTTGCCATTATCCACCTCCCTTTTCGGATGGAAGACAACCGAATGCCTCTTTGAAATCATAAAAAGTAAGGTTTTTTCTATCTTTCTTCTATGCGAGATGAAAAAAAATGATGTTTCAATCCTGCTCTCCCCAGACGGGGGATTAAAACCTCGCTCTTTAATTTAAGATATCAATTCGTTCCTTCTTTTTCCTCAGGAGGTGTGAACTTTAATAGAATTTCCACCCGGCGCGCATCCCGCAGGAGTTGAAATTTCACTTCATCATTCCACTTGAATTGCGCCAAATATATCCTCAGCTCGTTCACGTCAAAAAAGCTCATCCCGTCAACAGAGAGAATGACATCTCCCTTTTCAAAACCGGCATTCAAAGCCACTCCGTCTATGGGTTGGCTCTCGATAACCGGATTATCCAGCCCTTCGAATTTCTTAAGTCTCAATCCGACAGAAGGAAACGCTGGCATCTTTTCTTCCGGAATACCCCATACATAATCGGCAAGAGTCCTTGCCACCGTAACGCTGTTTTCTTCTTCTGGAATTTCGACACAAATGACAGTTTTGAAGGGCCGACGACTTCTCTCATAAGCCCGCATGTTTATTCCTAAATTGTAGAGAAGGTGACCTGAGCCAGCCAGGACAACTACTTTTTTATTCTCTCTTTCTTGTGCACGAACAGCATTTAATGCCATGACTTCATCCCATGCTGATTGAGCCCTGTAAAGTCCCGCGAAAGCCATTTCCAAGCCTTTACCCTTCATCTGATGCGGGAGTTCAGCGCTTTCGAAAATCGTCCGAATGAGTGTCTTGTGTTCCTCATAAGAGAGGTCAAGATTAGGGATTATCTCCTTTTCTTCATCGGAAAGCACATCCCATCCTTGCATCCTGATTTTCGTGATGAGCTCCCTCGGAGCATTGAGCGCGTAAAGATGTATCTTGCTGTCTTTGGCAAACTTAAAAATTCTCTTGTAAAATCCAAAATTAAAATTCCAGTTCACATACCATTGAGATTCTTGGATGAACTCATCCTGAGAGAGTATACCCACGCTCCATTTGTTCAGGGCTTCTTGGTTGGTGACAGAAAACATTTCCAAGCCCACGGATACATTCCGATCCTGTTCGTACAAGGCTTGAATGATTTTCGTCTGGATATCATGCATAGGCAGACTGTTATGTGTCTCCCCCACATATCATTTCCATGATCATCTTGGAAAATGGAACGGCTCTCCCTTCCCGCGCAGAGTATATTTTCCCGGGCGTGACATCCATCGTCTTATCTCTCAGTTTTTTGTTCCCAAGTTTGAGGGTTAAAGTCTTATCCTCTTGTTCGATCCCGCTCAACACAGAAGCCATGAGGATGAGAATTGGGACTATTGAAATTTTCTTCATGATCATTCTTAATCTCCATTCATTATTCACTTATCTTATCGCTGATTTTTCTCTGATGTCAATCAACAAGTCAAGGATAGTAGAACGAAGACTTTTGTGACCCGGCCAAAACTGTAATGACAAAACGATCCCATAGTCTCTCTCCTTTCTCGGATGTCGGCCTTCAATTGATTTCTTCAGTATCTGTCAATTTCTCCCGTTTACAATCCAGCAAGAGGGAATTATACTTTCAATCCATAGCACAGATGATGGCCGAGCAAAAGACAGAAGCTAAAAAATCTATCCGGATATTCGCGGCTGCGTCCTTCCTGAATGACATGGGATCTGACATCATCTATCCCATCTGGCCTCTTTTTTTGACCACGGTACTCAAAGCCAACATGGCTGCTCTAGGATTTTTGGACGGCTTGGGTGATGCCCTTGTCTCTCTATCCCAGGCGGCCTCAGGGTACGTTTCTGATAGGATAAAAAAGAGAAAGGTTTTTATCTGGATGGGGTATCTCTTCGGCGCCTTATCCAGAATAGGGTATGCCCTCTCTTCTTCCTGGTCTCATCTCATTCCATTCAGGATTCTTGACCGGTCGGGAAAAATCAGGAGCGCTCCAAGAGATGCAGTCGTGGCTGATATCTCAGATGAGAAAAACAGAGGCAGAAACTTCGGGCTTCTCAGGGCCATGGACCATCTGGGAGCAGTATTCGGGATTCTCATCTGTATTTTTCTTTTCAGAGCATTGGGATACAGGACACTCTTTACCCTGGCAGCCCTCCCCTCTTTTATCAGTGCGGCGTTGATTTTTTCTTTTATAAAAGAAAGAAAGTCTGAGCGGCTCACGATCCACAAGGGTATTTCTTTCAAGGAACTCGACATAAATTTCACCCGTTTTCTCATTCTCAGTTCTATCTATGCATTAGGGGCTTTCAGTTATTCCTTTCTTTTGATATATGCAAAAGAATCCGGGTTTGCGGTCGCCTTCGTCCCGGTTCTTTATTTGATTTTTACGGGTGTGGCTTCCCTGGTTTCCTATCCCTTTGGAAAACTCGCGGATAGAATAGGGCGAAAACCTGTTCTTCTGCTTTCCTACTTTTTCTGGATCATGGTCTGCTCGAGCGTAATATTCAAACCCAACCGCTTAATGATATTCCTTATATTTGTTCTTTATGGGGCTCATAAAGGAGCCCTCGAGCCTGTTCAGAAAACATATGTCTCCGAACTGGCTCCCTGTGAATTCAGAGCCAGCTGTCTCGGCGGATTCCAGATGGTCATCGGCTTATGTGCCCTTCCGGCCTCTCGGGCATCATGCTTCTCTTTATCAAAAATCACTAAAATCATCTACCCATAAGTTCTATCCATCCGTTTAGACTAATTACGTAACGAATTTATGATTTCCTGCGTATTAGTAAATAAAAGGGAAATGAATGAGACACAAACAATAAAAAAGATAAGGTTGGCACAATAATTGCTCTTAAAAACAGCGAAAAAAAGTTATCCACATAAATTCTCCGAAGTTGAGAAAGAATCATTCGTACCGCTGTATAACATCTTTACATCACAGCTGAAAATTATGCAAAAGGAGGCAATAATCGATGAAATTGAGAAGGAGTGTTTTCATCTGTATCTTCACTCTGGTTGTTATACTGGCTCCTCGTGCTTTTTCCCAGACTGAGCAGGAGGACATCAAGGAATTAAAAAAACAAGCGCCAAAGGTTTTCATTGACTGCTATTTCTGTGATATCGACTATATCCGCAGAGAAATCACATTCGTGAATTATGTCAGGGACAGGAAAGAAGCCGATGTCCACATACTCGTGACCAGGCTAGGAACAGGAAGCGGTGGCTGGGAATACACTCTCGCATTTATCGGCCAGAAAGAATGCGAGGGAATGAATAACACTCTGAAGTATTATTCACATAAAGATGACACTCAGGATGAAATCCGACAAGCACTCGTGGAAGTGATCAAGAAAGGTCTGATGCCTTATGTCGCTAACACCCCCATCGCTGACCGCGTTTCTATTTCATTTAAAGATGAAGTCCAACCAACGGATGTGGAAGACAAGTGGAACTTCTGGGTCTTCAGCACGAGCTTAAGCGGTTTTTTTGACGGAGAAAAAACCAGCAAATACACTTCCATTTATGGCTCCTTTTCTGCGAAAAGGATAACACCAAAATGGAAGATCAGCACCTCCCTCTCCGCCAGTTTCAATGAAAGCATTTTTGAAACTGAAGACCTGAGTCTCTCCTCATCATCAGAGAGCAGGAGTTTCAGCGGCTTGATCGTCAAAAGCATAAGTGAACACTGGTCAATCGGAGGCTATCTCTCTGCATCCTACTCGACCTACAGCAATATTAGCCTAAGAATCAATCCAGCCCCGGCAATCGAATACAATGTCTTCCCTTATTCTCAGTCCACTCGAAGACAGCTCTGTTTCCTCTACAGAGTGGGTTACAGCTATAACGACTATATCGAGGAAACCGTTTACGGCAAGACCTCTGAATCTTTATGGAGAGGATCCCTCTCCGCCACCTTCGAATTAAAAGAGAGGTGGGGAGAGGTCAGCACGACACTCACCGGCTCCCATTACTTTCATGATTTCAGTAAAAACTCGCTTGATGTTTTCAGCGAGCTCTCCTTGCGTCTTTTTAAGGGCTTGAGGTTGAGTTTGTGGGGAGGGTACGCGGCGATTCATGACCAGCTTTCCCTTCCCGGCGGCGGAGTGACTCAAGAAGAAATTTTCTTGAGAAGAAAAGAGCTGGCCACGACTTATAGATACTACTTTTCAGTCGGATTCAGTTATACTTTCGGTTCCATCTACAGCAACGTAGTTAATCCCCGCTTCGGAGGAGGGACATAATTCGACAATTATTAAATTATTTTGAAGAGATGAATACCATGGAAACAATCAGAAAACAACCTGACTCACACTGACTGAAACTCTGATGTTGTTGATACTAGAAATGAGAACTTTTTAGAGAATTGTGAAGAACCATCCCTTGAATGACATGAATCTTCCCTTAAGCCGCAAACAAATCCTGACTTTCTTCTCGGCTATACGAGTGAAACACACAAGGATGAAAGATTCCTAATTCTCTTATTTTTCTTCTTCTTCAGGTCTGATCCGACCGTCTTTGATCGCATCGCTGACGATTTTTTGCTGAATCTGGCCTGGCACCTCTTCATAATGGGAGAATTCCATCAGGTAGGACCCTCGGCCTCCAGTGATAGAAGTGAGGGTGGGTTCAAAATCCAGCATTTCAGCCATCGGAACTTTCGCTTTAATGATGCGCAGGTTTCCTTTCTGTTCCATACCCTGAACTTTGCCTCTTCTTCCATTGAGACTCCCCATGATATCTCCCATGTAGGCTTCAGGTGAGTAAACCTCGATGTTCATGATGGGCTCGAGAATGGTGGGCCTGGCTCCCTTCATTCCCTTCTTAAAGGCCATGGAGGCTGCGACCTTGAACGCAATATCAGAAGAGTCTACCTCATGATAAGAACCATCATAAAGGATGACTTTAAAATCAACAGTCGGATAGCCCGCCACTACACCTTTCTTCCGTGCTTCCTGGATTCCTTTTTCAATCGAAGGAATATAGTTTTTGGGGATAGCTCCCCCGAATATTTTATCCTCGAACTCAAAATCCTGTCCCTTGGGCAGAGGTTCCATCTTTATCTTCACATCACCATACTGGCCGCGTCCACCTGTCTGCTTCTTGTACTTGCCCTGGACATCTGATTTTCCTTTGATGGTTTCTTTGTAGGGAATCTTTGGCGGCTTGAGCTCGACATTCACGCTGTACCTCTTTTTTAAGCGATCGGTGACGATCTCCACGTGGAGCTGCCCGTTTCCAGAGATTATTAATTCATTGGTTTCAGGCTCTCTTTCTATTCTTACTGTCGGATCTTCTTCTGTTATCCTATGAATCGCCTGAGAAATCCGATCCTCATCTGCACGGGTTTTCGGTTCGATGGCAAAAGAGATAGACGGCTCAGGAAAGACAATAGGATGAAACTTTAGAGAAGCTCCCTTCGCACACAGGGAATCCCCTGTAGAAGTCTCTTTTAATTTGGCTGTCGCCACCAAATCTCCGACCTTTGCCTGTCCCGCAGGAACCTGCTCTTTCCCTTTCATAAAGAAAAGGCCTCCGAATTTTTCAGTTATTTCCTTGCTCGAGTTAGTCACTGAAGCATCCGGATTCACCTTTCCAGAAAAAATCCTCATCAGGCTGATCCTTCCTGTGTAGGGGTCTGAGATCGTTTTAAAAACAAGCGCTGAGAAAGGCTCATCGAGAGAAGGCTTAACCATGCCCTCATCAGCTTCGACCTCTCCCCTCTCCAGGGGTGAAGGCAAGAAATTCACGATCCCTTCAAGGATAGGCTGGGTTCCGATGTTCATAAGAGCAGAAGCGATGAATATCGGGAAAAACTGCCTGCTGAGCATACTCTTCTTGAGGCCCTCGATGAGTTCCTCTGAGGTTAGCTCTCCTTTTTCGAAATACTTTTCCATCAACTGCTCATCGTTTTCGGCAACCATCTCGGTTAATTCTTCAATCTTCTTCTCTGCCTCTTCCTTCATATCCTCAGGGATTTCCTCTTCCTTGAATTTCCCGCTTTCATTTTGTTCAAAAATATAAGCCTTCTTTGTGACCAAATCGACCACTCCGTTGAAATTCTTTTCCTCTCCTATAGGGAGTTGGACAGGAACAGCCTGACGGCCGAAAAACTGATGAATCGCTTCCACGGTCCGCATGTAATTGGAATTCTCCCTGTCCAGTTTGTTGATGACGACTAATGCAGGAAGTTTGGCATCCTCGAGCATCTCCCATACCTTTTCCGTTCCAACTTCTACGCCTGCCACACCACACACAAGAAGTAGACCCGCATCCACGGCTCTTAAGCTTGCCCTGGTATCCCAGAGGAAATTCGTGTAGCCCGGACAGTCCACAAGGTTAATCTTGCGGCCATTCCATTCTAAGAAACAAACAGCTGAATTGATGGAAATATTCCTCTCGATCTCATCGGGATCATAATCCGTCACCGTGTTTCCACTTTCGACTTTAGTGAGCCTGGAAGTCACCCCGGCATTGAATAAAAAAGCAGAGGTTAAGGATGTTTTCCCTGAAGAACCATGACCGACAACGGCAATATTTCTGATCTTATCTGCATCATAATCTTTCATCTTGAAGCCTCCAAAGAATGATTAAATTCGATTTTTCAACTAAATGAATGTCTGACTTTTTATAGAAGCAGCAACGGATATAATACAACAAAAAATCCTTCCTTCTCAAGATATAATTTAGAATGGTAGTAGAATGGGGACGTTCCCCAAAGGAACACCCTATCTCATCTTTTTGGATTGTAAGCGTCAGTAAAAGATAGAGTATCCATTTGGGGAACGTTGTTTATGCTCACTAATTAGCCTGAATTATTCATAAAATCTGCCGACACCAAATACGAAAAACCTCTGAAGGATGACTCATTCTCTTATGTCGGCATCTTTTACCCTTCGGGCGAGCCGATCTTACCGTATCTACTTTGTTACAACGCAATCGCGGTGGACAACCACAGCTTCATGCGTTGTGCCTCGTATCTGCGGCAACCTCGACTCGTGAACGATCCAGGTTAGGTAATACTTTTATCAATGAGACTGAATATAAAAGTGTCATTGCGGCTGACCGAAGGGAGCGTGGCAATCCTATCCTAATTGTCATTGCGAGGAGCGAAGCGACGTGGCAATCCCTTAAGATGGAACACCTTCTTTCATAAGAGATTGCTTCACTCCGTTCGAATGACACTTGCAACTTATGAGATTGCTATGCTTCGCTCACAATGACATCCAAAAAATGTTACCTGATTACTGAGCACGCACAAATATCCCTTATAGCTTATCCAGAAAATTTTTCAAATCCTTGGGTAACAGAGATGAAAATTCAACTATTTCTTTCGCCTCTGGATGGTTAAAAGAAAGGTATGACGCATGCAGGAAAAGACGAGGAACACGGATTTTTGTTTTTCGATATCCATACCGGGTATCGCCCACAAGAGAATGACCGGCAGCCGCAAGATGAACTCTTATCTGATGGGTCCTTCCTGTGAGAGGTTTTATTTCCAGAAGGGTGAACTCTCCATATTCTTTTTGAACAGAGTACAGAGTCACGGCATCCCTCGGCTTTTTAGTTCTGACTGAAATCCTCTCCCCGTGTTTCACATGGCGCCCGATGGCCCAGGTGAACTTCCCCTCTTTCTCAGGCATCCTTCCCCATACAAGCCCGAGATAAACTTTCTGGACCTCTCTTTTTTTGAACTGTTCCTGTAACCCTGTATACGCATCCATATTTCTGGCAACGACCATCAATCCCGACGTTTCTTTATCCAACCGATGAACAATCCCACACCTTTCTTCTGGACCCACATCTCTGATGCCCGGAAAATGGAAGAGTAGCGCGTTGACCAGAGTGTGTTTCCTATTGCCTGTTCCGGGATGAACCACCATTCCAGAAGTCTTGTTGATGACCAGTATATGTCTGTCGCAGTGAATGACATCTAAAGGGATGTTTTCTGGTTGAATCTCTTCGGGTTCTGAAAGGGCATACTCGATTTCGACTTTTTCTCCCTCTTTCAGCATATAGTTTGATTTTCTTGTCTCTCCATTGACTTTCACTCTCTTCGACCCGATGAATTTTTGGATTTGCGACCGTGTCAACTCACTGATTTTGTCAGATAAGAATACATCCAGCCTCTGATTCAATCCTGATAAAGATGAGATGAGGAATTCTTTCTTAGGCACTTTTTCTTTTTCTCAAGACGAGAAATAGGGTCACTCCGCCCATCAAGCCCAATATGCTGAAAAACTGGGGAAAGGAAAGACTGAGATAAGGAGAAGGATTATGGATAAGAAAGGCACTATCTGGATGATCCCCCCGAAAATACTCAACAAAAAACCGGATTATGGAATAATTGATGATATAAAAAGAAAAAACCTGGCCATCGAATTTTTTCTTCTTCAGGATGAGAAACAGAACGAAAAAATTTAGAAAATTCAGAGCCGACTCATAGAGCTGTGTCGGATGAAGAAGTGTATGGAGTGGAATACCTGTGAGATTGTTGGCATATTCGTTAGTAAAAGTCACGCCCCAGGGAAGAGAACACTCGTTCCCGTAGCAGCATCCCGCACTGAAACAGCCGATTCGCCCAAAACCGTGCCCCAAAGCTAAAGCGGGCGCGACAACATCTGCGGCTTTCCAAGTAGGAATCTTGTGCTTCCGGAAATACAAGAGAGCAAAAATGATACCGAATGCCAAACCACCTTGAAAAACTCCTCCTGAGCGCGCAAGGCTGAAGAGCTCACCAGGGTAACGCATGTAATAAGAGAAGTTACCGATGAAAAGAATCAGCTTAGCCCCGATCAAAGAAATGATAACCGTGTAAAAAGCCATGTCCAACATCTTTGGTGCCTCTAGGCCTTGTTTTTTTGCCTGGACATACAGAAACCACAATGCAAATGCCACACCTAGAGCCAGCATGAATCCATAAGTATGGATGGTTAACGGACCTATCTTTAAGAGGATGGGATACATTCTTTACCTCTTTTAAACACCAGAATGAATATGAGTAAAAAAGCACCCGTGGTGATACACGCATCAGCGACGTTAAATGACGGCCAGTGCCAGCCTTTTATGTAGAAATCCAGGAAATCAATCACATATCCTCGGAAAACTCTGTCGATCAAATTACCCAGAGCTCCGGCCAAGATAACGGAAAGAGATATCTTCATAAAACTCTGAGATGAAGGTGTTTTAAAAAAATAGTAAATGACTAATCCTAAAGCCACTAAGGAAACCAGAGTGAGAAAAATAAAGAGAATCCTACTTTCAGAATGGGAAAAAAAGCCGAAAATGGCACCACGGTTCCTGATATGAGTAAGGTTGAAAAAACCAGGGATTATACTTTTACTGCTTTGAAAGTGTACACTCCGGGCGACGAGCGCTTTAGTGAGCTGGTCAATACTCATTAAAGCAACTATGATAATTGGATAGAACAATCTGCGATTCATGAGCCTAAATTCTTCACCACTTCCTCGCAACGTTGACAGAAGTGGGGATATTCTGAACTCTTTCCTACAGAGGAAGAAAAATTCCAGCATCTTTGACATTTTTCCCAGGAAGCTTTCGTGACCTGGACACCCAGGTCTTCGCCCGTTTCCGGTTGAAGCTCCACCGCTGAAACGATAAAAATGGACGGGAGCTCTTTTTCATACTTTTTCAAGAGTTCTTCGTGAGTAGCCGGGACTTTCAGAGTGACAACCGCCTCCAAGGAATTTCCGATGAGGTTTCTTTCTCGAGCACTTTCGAGCTCTTTGAGGACTTTTTCTCTTACGAGCCCCAAGTTCTCCCATTCCTCGAACAAATCCTCACTCAACCACGTCTCATCAAATGCAGGAAACCGCTCCAAATGGACTGATTCTTCTTTTCCCTCAAAGTCAGGCATAGATTCCCAAGCCTCTTCAGACGTGAACGGTAAAATGGGAGCCAAGAGCACGAGAGTGGATTTAAGGAGGTTAAAAAGAGCGGTTTGGGCAGACAGCCGAAAAGGCGACTTCTTTCCCGAACAGTAGAGCCTATCCTTAATCACGTCCAGATAGAGAGCGCTCAAATCGACAGTGAAGAAATTGTAGATTGTATGGAATATGATATGGTACTCATAGTTTTCATAGGCCTTTAAGACTTTTTTCCCGGTTTTTGAACATCTTTCCAGTATCCATTTATCAAGAAGTTCCATCTTCTGGGAGTCAACCTGATCCTTATCCGGAGTGAAATCATAGATGTTCCCCAGGATAAACCTCCACGTATTCCTGATTTTCCGGTAGGCCTCGACGAGCCTTTGAAGCGTCTCTTTTCCGAAACGCGCATCTTCTTTGTAATTGAGCATCGCCACCCACAGCCTCAGAATTTCGGCTCCGTTCTGTGAGATGACCTCATCAGGGTCAACAAAATTCCCGAGAGACTTGGACATCCCCTTCCCCTGCTCATCAAGGACAAACCCGTGAGTGATCACCGTCTTGTAAGGGGAAGCATTCTTCGCTGCAATTCCGACAAACAAAGAACTGTTGAACCAGCCTCTGTACTGGTCGTGCCCTTCGATATAGACATCCGACGGCCATGGGAGGTCACTTCTTTTTCCGAGGACATTGTGGCTGGCCCCGGATTCGAACCAAACATCCAGGATGTTGTTCTCTTTATTGAAATTTTGAGACCCACATTGAGAACACTCTGCATCCGGAGGGAGGAGTTCTTTGACTTCTTTCGTAAACCATGAGTTTGAGCCCTCTTCGGAAAAGATATCGGCTATCCGCAGGGTGATTTTCTCATCCGCCAAAATGTGCCCGCACTCATGACAATAAAAAGCAGGAATCGGGACACCCCATGACCGCTGCCGGGAAATGCACCAATCGGGGCGAGCGCTGACCATATTGGCAATTCTTTCTTCTCCCCAGGGTGGAATCCAGCGGACTTTTTTTATCTCCTCCATCGCCCTTTTTCTCAGATCATTCTTATCCATGGAGATGAACCACTGAGCTGTGGCACGAAAAATCACAGGATTCTTGCAGCGCCAGCAATGAGGATAGGAATGAACAATCTCATCTTCCTTCAACAGAGAGCCGTCCTCCTTCATATCTTCTGTGATAATCTTATTGGCCTCAAAAACATCCATTTCTCCGTATTTTTCAACCTGGGGGATGAATTTCCCTTCACTATCGACTGGAGTATAAATATCCAGATCGAATGCGATTCCGGTCAAATAATCCTCATAACCATGACCGGGTGCTGTGTGAACACAGCCCGTACCCTGGTCAAGGGTGACATAATCAGCCAGGACAAACACAGATTCTCTGTCGATGAAAGGATGGCGGGCTTTCAATCCTTCCATCTCTTTTCCGGGAAACGTCACGAGCACTTTGGAGTCTTTAAGGCTCAGCTCCTCCACAAGAACAGGAATCAGTCTTTTCGCTGCGATGAAGACATCTCCATCCGTCTCGAAAGCCGCATATTCATAATCCGGATGAAAAGCGATGGCCAGGTTGGCCGGGAGAGTCCACGGAGTTGTCGTCCAGATCAACACAGAGACATTTTTATCTTTCAACTCAGGAAATCTCTGAGAAAGGTCAGAGATCATCGGAAATTTGACATAGATCGAAGGAGATTTCCGGTCTTTGTATTCAATCTCCGCTTCGGCCAGCGCTGTCCGGCAATGGGGACACCAGTGGACAGGCCTTTTTCCTTTATACACGTTTCCTGAAGCGAAAAAAGCGGCAAGGTAGCGGATCACATTTCCTTCATACTCAGGATTCATCGTTAAATAAGGTTTCTCCCACTCCCCGAATACACCCAGCCTCT
>SMTZ1_10003066_pt1 | contig 19513 bp, 16 predicted proteins | sample DeeMarSWOR136_30_FD_25667 | JGI IMG/M metagenome (IMG submission 25667)
CTCAAGTTTTGCTCTCATTTTCAAACTCCCTTTCCATGATCGTCATGATCATCATCGATTATTGCTGTACCCTTACGTTGTATTTTCAAAGTATCTTTTTATCAAGGTAACACCATCGGTCGCGGTGGCTGCGTAGAAGTCTGCACCGATTTCCTTACTCCATTCAGCTGTCGTGGCTGCTCCGCCGATGATCGTTTTGACCCTGTCCCTTATTCCTGATGCTTTCAGCTTTTCCTCAATTTCTTTCTGATTCGAGACGGTGGTGGTGAGGAGTGCAGATGAAGCCACGAGCCTCGCATCGACCTCGATTGCTTTGTTCACAAAATTTTCGGCAGGCTGATCCACACCGAGATCGTGCACTTCAAAGCCGGAGGTTTCCAGCAGAGTTTTTACGATATCTTTTCCGATATTGTGGATATCTCCCTTAACGGTTCCGATGACAATAACGCCCTTGGGTTTTGCGATCGGAATTTTTTTCTCCAGAAGCTTTTTCTTTCCTATTTCCATGCCCCCCATGCAGGCTTCCGCGGCAATCATGAGCTCAACGAGAAATATTTCCTCTCTCCCGAACAGATCTCCTATCTCCACGATAGCTCTGGAAAGCCCCTCATTCATTATCCGTAATGGATCCGCTCCGCCATCAAGTGCTTCGGTGACCTTGCTTTTCACTGCTTCCGTGTCGTAGCTCATCACAGCCTTATACACTTCTGTAATATATTTCTCCATGAGGGTTCCCCAGTTCTCAGCGTTCTCCAGTTTGGTCATTGGCCATTGTATGATGCATAGAGACATAGGTCAAGTTATTTTACCATTGACAAAAAATGGAAACAGTTGGTACAATGTTTTTGCTGCTCTATCGGTCGAAGGATTGATTTTGGTGAATCAGAAGCAGATGCTTAATTTTAATTCCCGTTTTATACAACGTTCTACTGAGAAAGGGGGAAAATCATGAGAATTATCGATATTTCCGGACCGGTGTATGAGGGGATGTGGGATTATGGAGGTGAGATAAAACCGTTTAAACTGGGTAAGGTCAAGATGTCCTATGCAGGAGTTGAGTATGCGATTGATGCACTCGAGAACATGACGGCCCTTACGGGTACCTATTTCGAGACACCGGGTGATATGCATGGCTACACGGTAAACGATATTCCGCTTGAAAAGCTGTTCATGATCGATTCCTATGTACTGAAGATGCCATTTGAAAAACTCAGGACAGTGGATAACAGGCCGTGCATTTTCCGGGAGGACATGGTAAATGCAGAAATGGGGACGATACCCGAAGGCGCAGGCATTATCATGAGTACCGGATACGGGAAAAATTGGGAACGGAATGATTATTTGAAGAAATGTCCATTTCTGAAGAAGGAAGCAATGGATTACCTTATCGATAAAAAGCCGTTTATCGTGGTCTTTGATACACCCGCTGCTGAAAGCGATGTTCATCCGGAAAACGCATTCGAGAGATACTTCAAGGAAAACATTCTCACCGTGACTGCCTGTATAAACCTTGAAAAGATCGAAAAGTTCAATGTGAAGCTGAGCGTTCTGCCACTCAAGATATTGAAGGTTGCCATGGGATGCCCGGCTCGTGCATTTGTGATGGAAGAATAATGGAACCCTTTGATTATATTAATAAAAAATTAAGAATATAAAAAGGAGGATGTGAAAATAAAGACAAAGCTTTATCTTCTGTTACTGATTCTTGTGCTTGTTGTCCCTCTTGCTGTAACAGGTGGTAAAAAAAAGGCAGCTGAGACGGCGGAAGAGGCAGTTGAAGCAGTGCCTGCCGGAGATGAGATCGACCCCTGGATCCTGGAAACTCGAAGAGGTCTCGAAAAGTACAGGGGCAGCATAGATCCTTCCTTCAGGGGGCCAGATGGCCAGGTGCCGACATGGGATACTGAACTGGTACTCACCCTTTCGGAAGTCGAAAAGCTTAAAAGGGGTGGTTATACGGTTGCCTTCAATATGGATGGGGCTCAGGGTGAGTACCATGAAGCGATGACTAAGGGCATCAAGGATACATGTGATCACCTGGGAATCTAACTGATTGCGGTTACAGATGCCGGTTTTGATCCCACAAAGCAGAAATCAGCTATTGAAACCACCCTGGCCATGAAACCTGACCTGATAATCTCTGCTCCGGTGGATAAAGTTTCTGCAGCAGAGGCGTTCAGACCGGTTGTTGAAAAGGGCGTTAAACTTGTGTTCTGGTCAAATCAGCCGAACGGCTACGTGTTCGGCAGTGACTTTGTGGGCATTTCCACTTCCATGCCTTATGATCAGGGGGTTTTCATGGCACAACAGCTCGGTAAGGCCGTGGGTGAACGAAGTAAGGTAGGCATTATCTACTGGGAGCAGGATTTCTGGATCGTAAACATCATCGATGATATAGTGAGACAAAAATTGAAGGAGCTGTACCCGAACATTGAAGTAATTGCAGACGAAGGATTCGGCAATGTGAACGATTCAGAGGGTGTGGCGGCAGCAATGATTCAAAGATTTCCAGAAATCGAGGGCATATACGCATCTTTCAATTTTCCTGCACAGCTTTCTGCTTTAGCATGCAAATCTGCCGGGCGGGACGATATAAAAATCGTGACTCAGGGTGTAGATGTGCCGATTCTCATAAAGCTGCTCACACCGGGAGAAAATATTGCTGCAGTGATAACAGATACACCCTATCTTATCGGTGTCAATCATGTACTGCTGGGTGCGCACGGTTTACTCGGAAAGAAAGCACCTCAGTATACGCTTTCTCCCAGCGCATGGTATACGAAAGCAAATGTTGAGGAGCTGTGGAAACTTTCCATGCGCATACCTCTCCCTGCAGAGGTGAAGTTCTTGCATTTCTGTTCGGATGATTAATAAGGTGAGTGTGCAATGTATGGGTATTACCAACCCGATGGATATCGTCAGCTTATCACTATCAAATGTCCGGACCACATGAAAAGGGATGATTTCAATGACTGGATAGTGGATCATGCACAAAGAGAAAAATATGTACCTGGGCTACGCTGGTATACAGTCTGTTTCACTTTTAACACGATTGATTACAGCGACGGCTCTCCCGGTCTGCCCGTAAAATTTGATGTGTTTGAAGAAATGTATTTTTCAAGCCTGAAAGATCTAAAAGGTGCGTACGGTTCAGATGTAATGCATAAAGAGCTGCATTTCATGGCTGAAAAGGGGCTTATGGAACCAGACATATTTAACGGTCTTTGGGCTGAGGCAAATATAATAAAAATGAAGGGGTTGACCTCTCCCCCCAAGCAGAAAAACTGCGCACGAATATTTGGTGGATGCAGGCGAACGAAAGAGATGTCAAAAAAGGATTTGAAAGACTGGTATCACAGTCACGCAGAGCGGGTGATTGACGAGGAAGGAAAGATGATCATCCCCGAAATAATAGGGTACACGCATAACTTTTCTCTTGATGATTCACCTTTCGGTATTCCTTTCATTGATGCGTACTGCAACAACTGGTGGGCGTCAATTGAGGACATGTTTAAAACTTTTTCCGGTGATATATGGAGGGATCAGCTCGAACACCGAGAGGACCACATCGATGCGTATGACAAATCGTTTTTCATCGGTGCGCTCGCAACAGAGCATATTGTTGATTTGCCGAACCGGTCATCCTCGTCTTGATTCACTTGATTTATACAATTTTGGTACATGTCACGGACATAGATTTATACAAATTTCTTATTGACAAATTACCTGTATTGTTCTATTCTGGTTTGGAAGGTAAAGATATCTTACCAATTTTACTATTCTGAATTACTACGTGTTTTGATAACATACTGTGGGCTGAGGGTTTTAACCTTCGAAACGGAGAAAAAATGATACCTATTGACCTATCACCTGTGAGAGAGCAGTTTCCGGCACTACAAAAGACTTTTAATGGAAAAAAGCGAATATTTCTGGATGGGGCAGGGGGTACACAGGTGCCGCAGGTGGTTATCGATGCCATGTTTGATTATATGGTGAATATCAATGCAAATTACGGTGGATACTATAAAACGAGTGTGGAAACTGATAAAATGCTTGTAGATATCAGGCAGGATGTGGCTGATTTTATAAATGCACGATCATGGGAAGAGATTGTACTTGGACCGAATATGACAACGCTTACCTTCAATTTGGTCTGGGCTTTGTCGAGAACTATCAAACCGGGAGACGAAGTTGTCGTCACCCGCCTGGATCATGGTGCAAATATCGACGGTTGGAAGGCACTTCAGGAACGCGGGGCACGTATACGGTATATCGAGATAATCGATGAGGATTGCACCCTGAATTACGATATGGCAGAAAAGCTCATTAATAAAAAAACGAAACTCATCGCAGTCGGGCTTGCCTCAAATGCGGTTGGTACCGTGAATAAAGTGAAAAAGTTTGTCGCGTTGGCACACGATGTTGGTGCTCTGCTCTTTATCGATGCGGTACATTATGCACCTCATTTCCCCATAGACGTGATCGATATTGATTGCGATTTTCTCGTTTACTCTGCCTACAAATGCTTCGGCCCTCACGTGGGTTTTTTATATGGGAAAAAGCAGTATCTTGAGGAGTTGAATCCATACAGGCCATGGCCGTCCCATAATGAAGTGCCATATAAGTACAATGTGGGAACACCGAATATGGAGGGATTTGCAGGAGCCCGTGCTGCAATTGGTTATCTTGCGAATATCGGTGAGGTGTACGGCAAAGCTTTGTCCTCCCAGTATAGCGGTTTCACGGATAGACGGTTAAGTATGAAACTTGGCATGGCTGCAATAGCAGAATATGAGCTTGGTTTGTCAAGAAGGCTGAACGAGGGATTGACGCATATTAAAAATATCAAAGTATACGGTATAACCAAACCTGAAAGATTGCAGGAACGATGCCCCACCTACTCATTTACAATGCAGGGGATTACTTCAGCTGAAATATGTAGAAAGATGAGCGAAGAGGGTATCTATGTATGGAACGGTGAAGATGGACTCGGTGCCCTTGAGCTGGTTGAATATCTTGATATAACGAAAATAGGGGGCCTTCTCAGGGTGAGTTTAGAACATTACAACACGATACAAGAGATCGATCGTTTTCTCGATATTCTTGACAGCATTTCAAAAAAAGTATAGACACATATTTGAATAATTACGAACACACCGGAATGGAAACCGACGAGCAGTGTACTAAATGTTTCTATCGGTTATTATGAAATCATCTTTTATTTTATAAGAGGTAAAGAAAAATCGACTTCGAAATCAAACCCATAGAAACAAAAAAACGATATGCGCTCGTCATTGACCAGATTCTTGACCTGATCAGGGGAGGTGTATTCAAGGTTGGGGAAAAGTTACCACCGGAAAGGATGATGGCCACCAAACTTGGGGTGAGCAGGCCATCTGTACGGGAGGCATATTGTGTCCTCGAAATAGTGGGAATCCTTGAGATTAAGGTGGGCTCCGGTACCTACGTTAAATCGGAGAATATAGATCAGATTTCCATAAGTAGGATCAGGGACATTTCGAAGAAAGAGGAAAGCCCCTATGAAATTCTTGAGGTCAGAAAAATAGTTGAACCAGAGATTGTGGCTCTCGCGGTAAAGAATGCAACCGCTGAGGATGTGAAGGATATAGAGAGAATTCTCGTTGAAATGAAAGAAGAACAGGCAAAAAATTATGTTTATAGCATGGATACCGATGCACTCTACCATCTGCGCATAGCCCAGGCAGCAGGAAACGCAGTTTTCTTCAACATCATGAAATATATAATGGACCTCATACACGCAAGACTCTGGAATAGAATAATCGATGGACCTGACACAAAACCCAATGACCGGGAAAAGGATATCCAGTTTCATGAAGACATTCTGAACTGTATCAAGAATAAGGATGTTGATAATGTTCGTCCGATAATGGTGAAGCGCTTCAATGAGATACAGAAGGGTATTGAATAAATTACACTATACTGTCTCTGATCCTGCTTGTACATAATCGTTAATAACAATTATCCGGATAGGGTTTATGAAAATACCAGAAGAAACACGTATTGAAATGCTGAAAGGGATGCTGAGAATACGCCTTTTTGAGGAAAAGATACAGGAGTTGTATCTGGCGGGGTATATTCCCGGTTCCATGCATCTATCCACCGGACAGGAAGCCGTATCTGTGGGAGTGTGTATGAGCTTGCAGAAGGACGACTATGTGTTAAGCAGTCACAGGGGTCACGGCCATATGCTTGCACGCGGTGCTAAATACAAGTATATGATGGCTGAACTGTATGGGAAAAGGAGCGGGTATTGCAAAGGGAAAGGCGGTTCGATGCATTTCGCACATGTGAAAATTGGTGTGCTTGGGGCGAACGGCATTGTTGGAGGTGGCATTCCTATTGCGGCCGGTGTTGGGTTTTCCTCAAAGTACTTGAAAAACAACAGAGTAACCGCATGTTTTTTTGGCGACGGAGCCACGGAGACCGGTGCTTTTCACGAAGGTCTTAATTTTGCTGCCGTGCTGAAGGTACCTGTTGTATTTATCATTGAAAACAACCAGTATGCGATTTCTGTACCGCGAAGATTGTCGGACCGCCTGGAGGACCTTTCGATCAGAGCGAAAAGTTACGGAATGCCGGGAGAGTCGGTTGATGGGAATGATGTTATTGCCGTGTATCACACAGCCCAAAGGGCCGTACACAGGGCACGGTCGGGTGATGGACCTACGCTCATCGAGTGTAAGACCTACAGGTGGCATGGCCATCATGCAGGTGAGCCGAAGGATGGCCTCATATATCGATCACAGGAAGAGATTGATGCCTGGAAGAGAAAGTGCCCCATTAAGCAGCTTAAAGGTACGCTCCTGGAAGAAAAAGTAATTACCGAGGGCAATATCGAAAAAATTGAGAGGGAGTTTGAGCAGGAATTAGAAAAGGCCATAGCCTATGCGAACGAGAGTCCCTTTCCGGTTGAAAGCGATCTTCTGCAGGACGTCTACATAGAAGAGGGTTAACACATGCGGCAGATAACACTAAGAGAAGCTTTGAACGAAACCCTGCGGTACAATATGAAAAACGACAAAAGGGTATTCTGCTGGGGAGAAGATATCGGTATTCTGGGAGGTGCCTTTGGTGTCACGGCTGGACTTATCGACGAGTTCGGACCTGAAAGAATAATCGATACACCCCTCTCAGAAATAGCCATTGTCGGAGCCGGTGTCGGGGCTGCTCTGGGCGGACTGCGGCCCGTCATAGAGATCATGTATATAGATTTTACACCTGGCTGTATGGACATGATCGTGAATCAGATGTCAAAAATCCACTATATGTTCGGTGGACAGAGTAAGGTTCCCATGGTACTCAGACTCGTCTCCGGGGCTATGGGGGAAAATGCCGCACAGCATTCTCAGAGCTTCTATTCGTTCTTCGTGCATGTACCGGGATTGATCGTGGTAACACCCTCCACCCCCTACGACGCAAAAGGTCTTTTAAACACTTCGATTGCCAGTGATAACCCGGTCATATTTGTGGAGCATAAGAGAACGGTCAATATAAAAGGCGAGGTTCCCGAAGAATACTATACAATACCCTTTGGAAAGGCAGATGTGAAAAGGGAAGGAGAAGATCTCACTCTCGTTGCTACACAGGCACTCGTACATGATGCCTTACACGTAGCGGAGGATGCGGAAAAGGAGGGATTGAGTATCGAGGTTATTGATCCCAGAACGCTCAAACCCCTCGATAAAGAAACGATATTCTCATCCGTTGAAAAGACGGGGAGGCTTATTGTTGCCGATGAAGATTGGCTTTTATGCAGTATTGCAAGTGAGATATCAGCCATGGTTGCGGAGGAGATGATAACCTACCTGGATGCCCCTATCATCAGGATTGGTGCTCCTGATACTCCGTGTCCCTTTAGTCCTCCTCTTGAAAAGGCGTATATACCTGGAGAGCGACAGATAAGAGAAGCGATTAAAAAAATCATGTAAACGGGAGTAGATACTATGGAGCTGCTGCTTAAAGATAAAACTGCAATTGTTACGGGGAGCACCGGAATCTGTAAAGCCGCAGCACTCGGTCTCGCCCGTGAAGGGGTCAACATTGCAGTCACCTATCTGACAGAAAAGGACGAACAAGCTGCTGAAGATACAATAAAACAGGTGGAGAGTATGGGAAGAAGAGCCATTTCTCTCCCCCTGAATGTGTGCAAGCTGAACGAAATTGAACGGATGGTTGATGGGGTGCTTGGGGAGTATGGAAGGGTTGACGTACTTGTGAACTGTGCAGGAATCTGCACGGCAGTACTCGCAGAGAATCTGACTGAAAAACAGTGGGATCTCGATACGGGTGTCGACCTGAAAGGTCTGTTCTTCTGCTGTAAGGAAGTATTTAACAGGGCTATGAAAAAACAGAAAAGCGGCAGCATCATCAACATTGCTTCGGTACTCGGTGTCAATCCGATTAAAACAAATCCCATATACAGTACGGCAAAGGCCGGTGTGATTCACATCTCCCGTTATCTGGCAATAGAATGGGGACCCTACAATGTGCGTGTAAATGCCGTTTCGCCCGGCTGGGTAGCAACTGAAATGCTTATCGAATTTCAGAAAAGTGGAAAGAGCGCCGATCCTCATTCGGTAACAAGGTCTGTGCCACTTGGGAGATTCGGCAAACCGGAGGAAATTGCCGATCTCATCACGTTTATCGCTTCGGAAAGGAGCAATTTTATTACAGGATCAAATGTAATTATCGATGGTGGCATGATAGCGGGAATAAGGCTTGCTTCTCTGGTGGACGGTAAAATCCAAATGCTTTAATGGTATCCGGTTGGATATCTGTCTATTTACTCCTTTTCAGAAAAGCTGCATGCACAGCATGAAGGAATCGTGTCGGCAATGCAAATCGTCACATTCGTGCGAGATGCCTTTGAACATGGAATGAATAAAAGGAAACCGAAAGGAGAAAAAAATCATGGCGGATATTAATGCAGTAAAGGAAAAGGCAAAAGCCCAGGTTGATTCCATGAAGTCCCGCATCATAGAAATCGCCGAACATATCTTTGATAATCCTGAACTGGGCCAAAAGGAGATCAAGGCACAGAAGTATCTCATGGACGAATTGAGGAAGAACGGTTTCACTGTACAGGAAGGTGTAGGCGACCTCGAAACCTCCTTCAGGGCCGATTTCGATACAGGGAAAGTGGGACCGACCGTTGCTTTCATAGCTGAATACGATGCGCTCCCAAAATTGGGCCACGCCTGTCATCATCACATTATAGCCTCATCGAGTGTCAACGGGGCAATAGCTCTGAGCAAGATTGGTGCCCAGGTGTGCGGAAAGATCGTGTGTATGGGAACCCCTGCAGAGGAGCTCATGGATGCGAAAGGTATCATGATCAGAAACGGTGCATTCGAGGGGATAGACGCAGGTTTCATGTTTCACGGTGGGTGTAAAAACAATACCAATCTCATTGTGCTTGCTGTTGACGGCTTGGAATTCAGCTACAGGGGAAAAGCTGCACATGCTGCTGCCGCACCGCACGAGGGAATAAATGCCCTGGACGCAGTGATACTGCTGTTCAACGCGATCAATGCGCTGAGGCAGCAGTTAAAGGAAGATGTGAGAATTCACGGAAACATTCTCAAAGGCGGTGATGCAGTGAACATAATTCCGGAAACCGCGGTCGCCAGGTTCTACATACGATCCCAGCAGAGAAGATACCTGAATGAGGTGGTAGAAAAAGTTAAGAACTGTGCACGCGGTGCAGCGCTTCAGACAGGAGCAGAGCTTGAGATATCGGTGTTTGAGGACCCTGGCAACGATCTGCTGAAGAATAGACACTTGATCCAGGAATTCGAAGAGAATTTTGAATCGCTGGGTGAAAAGATTGACCCTGCTCCGTTCCTTCTCGGTTCTTCTGATGTTGGGAATCTGAGCTACCACATCCCTGTCGTCCACCCCATGGTGAAGACAGCAGAGGATGGATGTGCCCTTCATACACAGGAGTTTCTGGACTACGGGAAGACAGAAGTCGCATACAATGGAATGATCAAAGGCATGAAGGCCATCTTGATGACTGCAGTGAGAGTTCTTTTGGATAAGGATTTTTTCCAGAAGACGAAAGCTGAATTCAGAGAAAGCGTAAGCGGGCTTTAGTACGAAAATGGGCTTAAAAAAAGATAGATAGAACATCATCCAGAATTGCTCGTATATCACTTGGCGGTGCCAGTCGTATAACAGAGCCAGAGCGATATTATAAGGACCATTTTCATTTTCTCTAATTGCTGTTTCAAACAGCAAGGACGACTATTAATCTCAGATTATAGATAAGGAGGTTTCTATGGATTTATCAGGAATACCGGTTGTTGACAGTCACTGCCATCCCTTCGATCCGGCAAAGGAAGACGACGATTTTAGAGTGTATTTCAATATGTCTTTGTGGAGACCACCCACTGAAGTTGTTGTAGATACGGTGATGAATAGGAAATTGATGCGCGAGTTGGGGAAATTTCTCGGAGCTCCTCACGCTGCCGATCAGGAGCAAATTGCAAAATACAGAAATGAGCTCTACAAATCAGATCAGAAAGGGTATATCCAGAGAATGTTCAAGTCCGCGAACGTTGATATAATGCTCGTGGATACGGGTTTCCCACATGAAGAGTTCACCGGTTACAGCGTTGATCTGAAGATCTTTGCCGATCTGGTGCCCTGCAAGGTGTTTCCCATTTTCAGAATGGCTCCCACAATTTTCAAAATATTCAAAGATCTGCCGGATACCTTTGAAGAAGCAGTTGATATCATGAACAAGAATCTCGAGCGTGCGGTGAAGGTTGATAAGGTGGTGGCTATAAAGTCCATTGTTGCCTATGAAACAGGGCTTGAGATTAAAAAATGGACGGAGAAGGAAGTAAACGATGCGTATAAACGGTTTAAGAAAGAAAAGAACCGGCAGGATGAAAAAATCATTCGCGATTACTTTGCAGTTATGGGTATGAAAACCGCGGGTAAAAACGATATTCCGATACAGTTTCACACCGGTTTTGGCAGTGCGCCGAACCTCAACCTGTTCGAAGCCAATCCAATGCTGCTCGCCGATATACTCGCGGATGATGAAATTAAAGAAACAAAGGTGGTTATCACGCACAGCGGATTACCCTTTACCAGGGAGACGGGTTATCTGTGTAGCGTATATCCGAACTGTTACTGTGATGTGACTGCCATCACACCTTACGTTGTACTGGCATTGAAGGATGCGCTTCTGGAGATACTCGAGTTTGCTCCGGCCAACAGGATCATGTTCGGATCTGACGGCGTTATAATTCCAGAGACTTACTGGTTCGGAATTACTCAGGGAGTAAAAGCCCTTGGAAAAGCTCTTGATGAACTAGTAACAGGGGACTGGATCACTGCCAAAGAGGCAATTGAGTTTGCCGAGCTCATACTGTACAAGACTGCAAAAAAGATTTACAAGGTTTAACCGAGTAGGTCGGGGACATTTGCCTACTTTGAACCTGAACCATATGCTTCAGAGTGAGGAACACAATTACTCAGAATGAAAGAGGAGTGAAAAAGTGGAAACAGGACTGAAGGGGAAAACTGTTTTACTTTCAGGAGCTTCCGGAGGAATCGGCTCTGAAATTGCCCGAATGTTCGATCGGGAAGGTGTACAATTGGTGCTGACCTATCTGGATGACAAGAGAGGGAAAGTAGAGATCGAACAGTTGAAGAGCACGCTGAAAGGCAACTATATCACATTTGCGGCGGATCTCACAAAGGAAGCGGAGGTGGAGGAGCTATTTAAAAAGGCTGATGAACAGTACGGAAGAATCGATGTTCTGGTTGCCTGTGCCGGTGTCTGGTCTGATACAAAGAACATTGCTGATAGAACAATGGAGGAGTGGAACAGGGCATTTGCACTGAACTCTTCTGCTGATTTTCTGCTCACAAGGGGCTTCTTCAGAAACCTGCGGAAATACCGGGAGGACCATGCATCGGTTGTCTACATCGGTTCAACAGCGGGGATGATCGGAGAGGCCTATCATCACGACTATGCGGCAACGAAATCGGCGATTATCTACGGGCTCACACAATCCTTAAGAGTTGAGATCCTCGACTTTGCGAAGCGGGGCAGGGTGAATGTCGTCTGCCCGGGATGGTGTGCGACCCCGATAACAGAGGAAATGCTCCAGGATAAGCAGTTTGTACATACCATTACTGCGACGATACCGCTCAGGAAAGTATCGACACCGAAAGACATTGCTTCAGCTGTCTTATTTCTCGCCTCAGATGAGCTTGCAGGACATATCTCGGGACTGGTCCTTGCGGTCAGCGGTGGAATGAATGGAAGGCTTTTACACGGGGAGCTGAAACCGATTACCGAGGACCTTAAACCGTATTGATGCCCCGACCCGACTATAGTAAATGGGAAAAAGTGTTAATTACTTTTGTATCCGGGTGAGATAATATCTTTTTCCAGGTTCATGATGCGTATGTTTTATTAAGCGGTACAGTCATGAGAGGAGGAAGTGGATGCAGTATGAGAGTTTGTTTAAAACCATAAAACTGGGAACGCTTGAATTGAGAAATCGTATCGTCTTCGCACCCATTGGAATAGGTGCATATAACGATGATGAAACGGTCAATGAGCGCTATTTCCCCTTCATACGAGAGAGGGCGAAAGAAACAGCGCTCATCATCACACAGGGCAGTCGCCCTTCCTCAATAGGCGGGATAAAGATAATTGGCTGTTATGACGACAGGTTTATTCCAAGCCTCCGGAGGTTTGCAGAATCAGCACATGTGAATGGCGCTAAGATTTTCCTCCAGCTCGTCGTGATCGGTGGGAACGACCCGCTTGGAGGCTATGCGCCATCTGCACTCGATATTCCTCTCTACCAGGATAAATGGGGCAGGGGAGATATGCACCTGCCCAAGGAATTACAGATTCATCAGATAAAGGAGCTTGTCGAAGAGTTTGCACAGGGTGCGAGAAGGGCAAAGGAAGCCGGGTTCGACGGTGTCGAGGTGCACGCTGCATACGGCTATCTCATATCCGAGTTTATCTGTCCCGGAACAAACCACCGGACCGACGAATACGGTGGGAGCTTTGAAAAGAGGATGCGCTTTCCAGTGGAAATAATACGCAGGATAAAGGAGGTCTGCAGTAATGATTTTCCAATTGGATTTAAGTTCAATGCGCACATGGACATTCGGCCTGAAGGGATAGATGAAGAAATGGGGGTAATGATAGCGCAGAGGGTTGCACAGGAGGGCGTCGTGTACCTCCATGCAGTTGCCATGGGTGAAGACGTGATGTATATGCAGCTAGCCAAGTATCCTTCAATGCCCACCATGTATCAGCCGAGGAACACGACCGTCTCTCTTTCTGCAAACCTGAAGGCTCATATAAAAAACGTTCCCATCATTGCAGCAGGGGGTATTTTAAAGCCGGATGAAGCTGATGCTATTGTAGGGGAGGGAAAGGCTGATCTTGTCGCTGTGGGTCGGGCTCTGCTTGCGGACCCGCTCTGGTCGGCAAAAGCGAGAGAGGGCGGGCGAATAACGCCCTGCATTAAATGCCTTGTGTGCCATCATGAGGTGGTAAAGATGGCCAATATTGCGGCCTGTACGGTGAACCCCTATCTGGTCCGGGAACCCCAGGCGCAACTGTTAAAGGCCAATAAACTGAAGCGAGTACTCGTTGCCGGTGGTGGCCCCGCAGGTATCACTGCTGCGGTCGTTGCTTCCCGTCGGGGACACGAGGTAACGCTCTATGATAGACTGGACAACTTGGGGGGACAGATCATTGCGGGGAGTAAACCTGAGTTCAAATATGAGTTTCCTGATCTACTCCAGTATTTCAGAGACGAGATCAAGGATAGTTCTGTGAGGGTACGGCTGAACACAGAGGTGACTGGAGAGTTGATAAAAAAAGAGTCGCCAGATGTGCTCATTGTAGCCATTGGCGGCAGTTCCAGGATGCCCGATATACCGGGTATTGATCGAAATACGGTTATTACTGCTCCCGAGTGCCTGAAAAGGGCTGATGAGGTAAAAAAAAGAGATGTGGTGGTCATCGGAGGAGGTGATGTGGGTTGTGAAACGGCCGTCGTGCTCGTCAGGAGGGGCAATTCTGTGAGCATCGTTGAGGAACTGGGAGAGCTTATGGCGCTTGAAGATATCAAGTACCATACACTGGTCATGGAAAGAATGCTGAAACAGGAAGAGGTGCATGTGTACACAGGTTCACGCGTGACTGAGATCAAGGAAAAATCGGTGGTGGTAAAGAATGCAGATGGCATCAGCACAGAATTATCTGCTGACCTTGTGGTCGTATCGATCGGACTGAGTCCGCAAAAGGATAAAGCTGGGCAGCTCCAAAAATATTGCCAGGAATCGTATGTAATCGGGGATGCAGTAGAACCGCATAGAATCAGGGAAGCAGTGTATGAGGGTGATCGCGTGGCCAGGATGATATAGAAAGAGATTTCTCTCTGTGTCTTGAGAAATAGAAGAAACAGAAGGGTTTGAGGAGTGATTGCGATGATATCTCCCGAGGGAGTGTATACTGCAATCAATTTCAAAGAACCGGAATCTCGGTGGACGAATAAAATATAAGGAATCCCTCTAAGGGTTGTCATTCAGTGCAATAATAACAGGAGGTGTAGTAACACTGGGGTGAGGGGAGCGATATGTACGAGATGTATCAGAAAGCCGATTATAAACAGATGATTACTATCAAACGGCCGACGAACGTATCGAAGAAAGATTTCAGGGAATGGTGGTGGGAGCATGCAGAGAAGATGCGAGGATTACCCGGATTAAAATGGTATACTCTCCTGTTTTCTCTGGACTCCTCCCCCTTCGGGCCGCCCTCATTCGATGGTTATGAGGAGCTCTGGTTTTCTTCTCTCGATGATTTGAAAAGAGCCTACGAAACTGATATCATGAGAGGTGAGCTTGAGCGAATGAAAAAACATGGATTTGATGACCCTTCACGGTTTCAGGCTGTTTGGCTCGAGGAGAATATAATTCCGATGAAAGGGTATGTTCGCATACCTCGTGAGAAAAACATGGTCCGTCTTACAGGTATCTGCAAACTCCCTCCCACTATGACGAAAAGGGATTTAAAGGACTGGTTCTATCAGCATGCCGCTCGAGTGATCAATGAAGAGGGGTACATGATCATACCCGGTATCAGGTGGTATACCCACTGTTTCGCGCTCGATGAATCACCCTTCGGAACGCCGACCTTTTACGGCTGCGCAGAAAACTGGTGGGACAGCCTGGGGGAGATGAAAAGAGATTTTGAGGGGGAAATCATGAAATCACAGCTGGAGGATCGCGAGGAAAACATCGATATCGTGGATCCCTCTTTCTTCCAGGGAATATGGGCTCAAGAGTACGTCATTGATATTCCCGGAAAATAGGCTGATCCCTCCTCATTCCAAGGAGTCCTGCTCGATGGAACGGGGAAACATCCCGGCTGATCAAAACGCAGACTTGGTTAGATTTGTCATATATTTCGGTGGTGTGTAGTTTAATTTTACGAATTATACAATATTTAGGACCGGCTTCCGAGATTAATTCCAAACTTGTTTTCAAGTTCATCCGCGACGAACCCTAATCCAAGCGCTTCCAGGGTCTCCCTTTTTGGTACAGAAGTTGTTGGATCCCAGCCGTGAATCGCATAGTAATGGTCGAATAATTTCTCAAGGCCTTCTCTATCAATCCCCTTTCCGTCAAGGGGTCCGCCCTTCCTCTTCTGGTAAAAACGAGATGTGGGCATATCGTGCTCCCTGATCTTTCCCTCTCTTACATTATAGGCCTTTTCGATATTCAGGACCCGCCTGGTAATGAGTTCCAGACCTTCCCGATCGATATTCATTCCAGTGACTGCCCTCAGAAAATCTGCATGCCATGTAAGATCATCCTTTTTCTCCCTTCCCTCATACCCGTAGAAATAGTAGAACTCTGTCGTGTTCTTACACATCTCGAGTATATCGGACGAAGTGCAGATGCTTTCAAAATAGGTAGCGATTTCTGCCTTCACGGGGTGGCTTATCCAGGGTTTATCCATCAGGTTTTCTGCCCCTGCTTCTTTGTACACCTTCTGCCATTTTGGCGGCAGGCTATCAGAGACACCCCAGGCCATTGGAGCGACGGCTCTCAGATGTCCCGCGCCTCTCGTTGAAACGCTGAGGCTGAGTGTCAGATCAGCCATTGCCGAGCAATCAATGGGTCCATGATCCGTCCCCTTTCCGTATCCGCCTGTGGAGGTTGTATCCGGATCGGCTCCAATGATCTGGCCTGCTCTGACGGAACCTTCGGAAAGTATATCGCCGAACCCTTCCCTTTTTGCGATCTTGTGAACAAGGGCTTTTACTACCTCCTTGTCCCCAAACCTGATTTCCAATCCGCCGGTATCCTGCTTCGTAATGACACCCTTTTCATACCATTCCATAGCAGCTGCAGTCACCATTTGCACCGAGTAGAGGTCCATGCCGTATAGATCGCACAGTTGATTAAACTCGACCATAAACGGGTAATCATAGATCTCCCAGATTGCACCGTGAAATGATCCGCCATCTGGATGCTTAGCTCGTCCCAATCCTTCGACATAGGTCCACTTATCGCAGGCGAGAGGACATGCATGACAGGCCACATCCTTAAACGTATGCGTTTCAAATATCCGGTCATGAGAAATGGGTAGCCTTCTGTCCAGATCGGTTCCCCCGCTCTTCATGTAATTTTTAACAGGAGCGCTCCCCGCTTTGCACATATCGATGATTGCGACCGTGCCGCCGTAATGGGTGTACCAGTGATATGACGCACTTTTCCTGTAATCATTATACATTTCATCGACCAGTTCAATAAGTCTTGCCGGATGAGCAATGTTGATGGTTTTGGACCCCCTGACTGCCACTGCCTTCAGGCGTTTTGAACCCAGCACTGCGCCGAGTCCACAGCGTGCTGCAGCATGTTCCTCATCATTTATTATGCCCGCTATTTTTACAAGGTTTTCTCCTGCCTGCCCAATGGAGAGGACATGTATTGTTTTATCACCGATCTCTCTTTTAATCAGCGATTCAGTCTCGCAGGTATGCTTTCCCCAGAGGTGCCGTGCGTCTTTCAACTCAACTCGCCCATCGTCAATCCAAAGATACATCGGCTTTTCAGCGCATCCCTTTATGACGATGTGGTCGTAACCTGCATATTTTAATTCAGGTCCGAAGAATCCGCCTGCATTTGCATCACCGAGTATACCGGTGAGCGGTGACTTTGCGCTCACGGTGAACCGGTTTGAGGTCGGCATGAGTGTACCATTTACAGGCCCCGTGCCGATGATAATTGTATTCTCAGGACCTAAGGGATCAGTATCGGGCGAAGTTTCACTGTAGAGAATTCTTGAATTGATCCCACGACCACCGATATAGTTATCCCTCAGCTCTTCACGAAGAGGTTCTTGTTCAATTTTTCCGTCCGACAGATTCACTCTTAATATATTTCCCATCCATCCGCAGGGTGACATTTCACGGTGCCTCCTGAATTCGCATGCAATAGTTATCTTACTGAGTTCCCTGAGATACTTCTCGTTTCTTACCCTTTTCTCTTTTGTATTCCGGGGCAGTTAAAAAGAGCAGTGTGCCGTTCATGCAGTACTTTACACATTGAGGATCTCCTCCGCAGAGATCGCAGACCAGGGCAATATTTTTTAAGGGATGTAATGTAATGCTTTTGAACTTGCAAGCCTTGATACATTTACCGCATCCATCACACATTTCCTCGTTGACTCTTATTACTCCTGTTTCAGAATCTTTTAAGAGCGCTTTCTCAGGACATGCAGAAATACAGGCTGGCTTGGTACAAAGCCTGCAAACATTCGGCGTTATGAATCCTTTTTCGGGGAAATACTCGATTCTTATTCTGGCCATTCTGGGATTGACACCGCTCTTTGCATATTTGAGAGAACAGACAATTTCGCAGATTCTGCATCCGGTGCATGACTCTGTGTCTTTTACATATATTTTTCGATGGGGCATTTTGTTCTCCTGAAGATAGTATACACGCTCCCGGTGAATGTTCAATCAATTTGACATAACGCCATATATTAATGATATTGCATGAACTGAGAGCTTCTATTTATAAAACAAGATTTACAGAGCATGTCTCCTGTGAAACTGATTTTTTAAAAAAATCATTGACAAATTTTTTCTATTGCTCTAATCTGTCCTTAAGGTAAAGATATCTTACCAATTTAAAAAGTAAAAAGTTTTTTCCAGTATACCTGTAAAACTGTTATGAGAATAATGGATGTACGTGATGAGTTAATAATTCATAGGGAGGAGGTGGTATCAATTATATAGTAATAAAAGCAAATAAGTAAGGAGGAATTGAATGAAAAGATTATGGCTCTTAGTTTTACTCATTGCCCTTGCAACACCGGGGCTTTTACTTGCTGGGAAGAAGGAAAAAGCTGAAAAACCGGCTCCGAAGTATGAAGAGGGCGTGGACATGAGTGAGACCGATCCCTGGTTTGCTGAAATGAGGTCTCATGAAGAACCCTATATTAACCCGATCGTTAAGTTTACTGGAACGGGGGGAGAACAGCCGGTGTATGATGCTGACCTCGTACTCACCAGGGGGGAGGTTGAGAAAATCAGATCCATGGGCTTAACGGTTGCGTATGTGGATAATAACCTGGCCGGTGAATATACAATGGCAATTCACGGAGGCTGTATCGACACATTAAAATACCTTGGCATTGAAGTGCTTGCGGAAACACAGGCGGATTTTGATCCTCTCAAGCAGAAGGCCGATGTGGAAAGCGTTCTTGCCCTTGATCCGGATATTGTTGTGGGATATGCTGTGGACCCGACAACCGGTACTGAGGTATTTCAGCCCGTCGTCGATGCCGGAAAGATACTGGTTCTTGTTTCCAACAGGCCAAAAGGGTATGAACCGGGCAGGGAATATATCGGGATTTCGACAAACAACCCGTATGACAATGCCTATGTATACACCGAGGCCATGATTGAGGCGGTACCGAAAGATGCAGCAGTGGGATTTATTTCATTCAGCGAGGATTATTTTGTCCTGAATGTCATGGACCAGGCAACAAGAGATGCATTCAAAGAGCGTGCACCCAATTTGAAGGTTTATGAAGAGGGATTTGTGGACTGGATGGGTGTGGGCGGTATTGCGGTAGCGATGGTGCAGAAGCATCCCGAAATAAAGGCACTTTGCACAACCTGGTTTGATCCTGCAATGGTTGCCGTGAATGACTTGCGGGGGATCGGAAGAAGCGATATTCAAGTGTTTACCTTCGGTATGAATACCCCTGCACTCCTCGATCTCCTTGATCCCAACGGAATGATCAAAACACTGTCTACGGATTTTACCTGGAATGTCGGCATGAACACGGCAACGCTGGCTGCTTATGGCGTACTGGGTAAAAAGGCACCTGAACTAGTTGTTGTTCCCACAACAACAGTTACTCCTGACAATTTACGGGAGCTCTGGGGAATCGTTT